>Ga0307499_10000095_pt1 | contig 30591 bp, 27 predicted proteins | sample 13_S_MG_FD_201363 | JGI IMG/M metagenome (GOLD analysis project Ga0307499, IMG submission 201363) | Soil microbial communities from Populus trichocarpa stands in riparian zone in the Pacific Northwest, United States - 13_S | ecosystem: Environmental > Terrestrial > Soil > Riparian zone > Trees... | reverse complement strand
TCGAAGGTGGCGGTGCCGCGGCCGATTTCATCGAGGATGACGAGCGAGCGTTCGCTGGCCTGATTGAGGATGACGGCGGTCTCGACCATCTCGACCATGAAGGTCGATCGTCCGCGCGCGAGATCATCCGCCGCACCGACGCGGGAGAACAACCGGTCGACGACGCCGATCCGCGCGCGTGATGCCGGCACGTAGGAGCCGATCTGCGCCAGCAGCGCGATCAACGCGTTCTGGCGCAGGAAAGTCGATTTACCCGCCATGTTCGGGCCGGTGATCAGCCAGATCTGGCCGGATTTTTGCGCAGGCCCCGGCGATAGATCGCAGGCGTTCGCAATGAACGGCTGGCCGTCGCGCTTCAGCGCCGCTTCGACCACCGGATGCCGGCCGCCCTCGACGGCGAAGCCCAGTGAGCCATCGACTTCGGGCCGCACGTAATTGTCGTCGACCGCGAGTTTTGCCAGCGCGGTTGCGACATCGAGTAATGCAAACGCGTGCGCGGCGGCGCGCAGATCGTCGCTGGCGGCGAGCGCCATCGCGCAGAGCCGCTCGAAAATTTCCAGCTCCAATCCGAGCGCGCGGTCGCCGGCATTGGCGATCTTGGCTTCGATCTCGCCGAGTTCGGACGTCGTGAAGCGAACCTGCCCCGCCAGCGTCTGGCGGTGGATGAAGGTCGCATTCAACGGCGGCGACATCAGCCTGTCGCCGTGCTGCGCCGTCACCTCGACGAAATAGCCGAGCACGTTGTTATGCCGGATCTTGAGCGCCTTGATGCCGGTATCCTCGGCGTAGCGCGCCTGCATCGCGGCAACGACGAGGCGGGAGGCGTCGCGCAGGTTCCGGCTCTCGTCGAGGGAAGCCTCATAGCCTTCGCGAATGAGGCCGCCGTCGCGCTTGATCAGCGGCAGTTGTTCGGCGAGCGCGCGTTCGAATTCGCGGGCGAGGTCGCGCGAGGGCCGGCGCAGCGCTTCCATCACGGCCACGATCTCCGGCGGCGGCGCTTCGAGCTGCGCGAGCCGCGCCAGCGCCTGATCTGCCGCGAGGATGCCGTCGCGCAGGCCGGCAAGGTCGCGCGGGCCGCCGCGTCCGACCGACAAACGCGCCAGTGCGCGCGACATGTCGGGCGCGGCACGCAGCGTAGTCCTGATATCGTCACGCGCCGCACTGTCGGCGACAAAAGTCGCAATCGCATCCAGCCGCCGTGCGATTCCCGCGCTGTCGGTGAGTGGGGCGGCGAGGCGTTGCGCCAATAGCCGCGAGCCGGCGGCGGTGACCGTGCAATCGATCGCATCGAGCAACGATCCGCGCCGCTCGCCTGATAACGTGCGGGTCAGTTCGAGATTGGCGCGGGTGGCGGGGTCGATCGCCATCGTGGTGCCGGCGGCCTCGCGCGAGGGTGGCGACAGCGGCGGACGCTTTCCGACCTGGGTGCGGTCGATATAGGTGACGGCGGCGGCCGCCGCGCTCGCCTCCAGCCGCGACATCGCGGCCAGGCCATCCATGGTCGCAACCGCGAAATAGTCGCAAAGCCGCCGTTCCGCGGTGGCGCCGTCGAAGACGTCGCGGGTCAAGGGCGTCACCGACGGCAGTTCGCGCAGCAGCGGGCCGAGATCGGCGTCGCCATACAATGCGTCGGTGACGATCACTTCGTTGGGGTTGATGCGCGCCAGTGTCGCCGCGAGTTCTGCGGTCGCGCACTCAGTGACCATGAACTCGGACGTGGAAATGTCGATCCAGGCGAGGCCAACCCGGTCACCGCCGCTTGATCCGCGGGCGCGTGCAATCGCCAGCAGGTAATTGTTGGTGCGGGCATCCAGCAGGGTGTCTTCGGTCAGCGTGCCCGGCGTCACCAGCCGCACCACGCCGCGGGCCACCACGCTCTTGTTGCCGCGGGCGCGTGCCGCGGCGGGATTCTCGGTCTGCTCGCACACGGCGACCCGGTGGCCCGCGTTGATCAGGCGATGCAGATAGTCCTCGGAGCGCTCCACCGGCACGCCGCACATCGGGATATCCATGCCCTGATGCTTGCCGCGCTTGGTCAGCACGATGCCGAGCGTTCGGGAGGCGATCTCGGCGTCCTCAAAGAACAGCTCGTAGAAATCGCCCATCCGGTAGAACAGCAATAGCCCAGGATGGGCGGCCTTGATCTCGAGGTACTGTTCCATCATCGGCGTGATACGCGAATTCGCGTCAGCGGCCGGCGTGGCTTCGGGGGGCGCAGGGGCGGGGATGGGTTGCTGGATCGTCATTGCGGCGCAACCTACAAAATTTCGCCGCCCGGGTCCTATTCCCTTACCCCTGTTGTCAGAGTTTTCCACGCCCGCCGCCGCGAATTTGATCATGCCCGTCATGGTAGCATGGCGGACCTCCCGCCAAAGCACACCGCGGGTGGCAGGCCTCAATTGACCTGTCGCTGGCACGCTCCTAAAACTCCTCGTCAATTCCAGCGGAACAACGCCTAACGCACGGCATTCAGGGAGAGATTTGATGCGTGATGTATTCATTTGCGATGCGGTCCGGACCCCGATCGGCCGTTTCGGCGGCTCGCTTGCCAAGGTGCGCGCTGACGATCTGGCCGCCGTTCCGATCAAGGCGCTGATGGCGAAGCATCCCAATCTCGACTGGTCGCAGGTCGATGAGGTGTTTTTCGGCTGCGCCAACCAGGCCGGCGAGGACAACCGCAACGTGGCGCGGATGGCGCTGTTGCTGGCGGGCATTCCGGAATCGGTTCCCGGCCAGACCCTTAATCGCCTCTGTGCGTCGGGCCTCGACGCGGTCGGCGCCGCGGGCCGCGCGATTCGATCAGGCGAAATCGATTTTGCGATTGCCGGCGGTGTCGAGTCGATGACGCGGGCGCCGTTCGTGATGGGCAAGGCGCCGGAGGCGTTCGCGCGCTCGGCCGAGATCTATGACACCACTATCGGCTGGCGCTTCATCAATCCCTTGATGAAGGCGCAGTATGGCGTCGATGCCATGCCGGAGACCGGCGAGAACGTCGCCGAGGAATTCCAGGTTTCGCGCGCCGACCAGGATGCGATGGCGATCCGTTCGCAGCAGCGCGCGGGCGCTGCGATTGCGTCAGGCTATTTCGCCGAGGAAATCACGCCCGTGTCGGTGCCGGGCGGCAAGGCCGGGCCCGTCATCGTCGACAAGGACGAGCATCCGCGCCCCGAAACCACGCTGGAAGGCCTGACGAAATTGAAGCCGATCGTGCGCAATCCCGGCACGGTGACGGCGGGCAACGCGTCCGGCGTCAACGACGGCGCGGCGGCGATGATTTTGGCTTCCGAAGCCGCCGTGAAGAAGCACGGGCTGACGCCGCGGGCGCGCATCCTCGGGCTGGCCTCGGCGGCGGTGCCGCCGCGCATCATGGGCATCGGCCCGGTGCCGGCGACCAAGAAGCTGATGGCGCGGCTCGGCATCAAGATCTCTGACTTCGATTTGATCGAGCTCAATGAAGCCTTCGCCTCGCAGGGCATAGCCTGTTTGCGGCAACTGGGCGTCAAGGACGACGCCGACTTCGTCAATCCGCATGGCGGCGCGATCGCGCTCGGCCATCCGCTCGGCATGAGCGGCGCGCGGCTGGCGTTGACGGCGGTGCACGGCATGGAGAAGCGGGGCGGGAAGCTTGCTCTGGCAACCATGTGCGTCGGCGTCGGCCAGGGCGTCGCGGTTGCGATCGAGAAGATCAACTGACGCCTCTAGGCGTCATTCCGGGGCGATGCGCAGCATCGAACCCGGAATCTCGAGGTTCCGGGTTCGCGCTTCGCGCGCCCCGGAACGACGGGGGCGGGAAAGGTACGCAAAACGGCCCTTTCCCAAATTAGTTATGTCCTATAATGATCGCCGACGCGGCTGAGCGGCGCGCGAGGGAGGGATACGTCATGACATTGGTCTATCCAGTGCAGAGTCTCGCGGCGCATCCGCCGCGGCTGTCTCCCGGTTACAAGAGCACCGTCAAGCGCTCGCCGTCGAAGCCGCTGATCCCGATGCGGCACACGCTGTCGGAATTGACCGGGCCGGTCTACGGCCACGAGACGGTGCGCGCGAACGATCACGACCTCACCGTTCAAGGCAAGGCTGAGCCGATCGGCGAACGCATCATCGTGCACGGCCACGTGCTCGACGAAGACGGCCGCGGCGTGCCGAACACGCTGGTCGAACTCTGGCAGGCCAATTCCTGCGGCCGCTACGTCCATGTCGTCGATCAGCATCCTGCGCCGCTCGATCCGAATTTCACCGGCGCCGGCCGCGCGCAATCGGACGCGAAAGGTTATTACCGCTTCGTCACCATCAAGCCCGGCGCCTACCCGTGGGGCAATCACCACAACGCCTGGCGGCCGGCTCACATCCACTTCTCGGTGTTCGGCCACTCCTTCGTCTCGCGGCTGGTGACGCAGATGTATTTTCCGGGCGATCCGTTGTTTCCGTTCGATCCGATCTTCAATTCGGTCACCGACGAGAAGGCGCGCAACCGGATGATCTCGTCGTTCGATCTGGAAAACACCAAGCCGGATTGGGCGCTGTGCTACCGCTTCGACATTGTGCTGCGCGGGCGCAACGCCACGCCGATGGAGACCAAGTAAGTGTCACAGGCCAAACCGGACGGCATCACCCCCTCGCAAACCGTCGGTCCCTATTTTGCCTACGGCCTGACGCCGGGCGGCAAATACGACTGGAACGACGCGTTCAACAACAATCTGGTGACGTCTGATACGTCGGGCGAGCGCATTCGCATCGAAGGACAGGTGTTCGACGGCGATGGCGCGGTCGTGCCGGACTGCATGCTGGAGATCTGGCAGGCGGATGCCCAGGGGCGCTTCTCCGACCCGCAGGACAAGCGGGCGCAGCCGAATAATTCATTCAAGGGATTCGGCCGCGTCGGCACCGATGCCAAGGGCGGCTACGCCTTCGACACCATCAAGCCGGGGCTGATCGCCGATCCCGACGGCAAGCCGCAGGCGCCGCATATCGTGCTCGCGGTCTATGCGCGCGGCATGCTGCTGCATCTCTATACGCGGATTTATCTCGACGGCGAGGCGGCCAACGCCGCCGATCCGGTGCTGGCACTGGTGCCGGCCGACCGGCGGGCGACGCTGATCGCGACGCGCCAGCCGGGCGGCAATGCCGTCTATCGTTTCGATATCCATCTGCAGGGCGACAACGAGACGGTTTTCTTCGACGTCTGACCGGCGCGAGCGTGATGACCTCGGTGCGAGAGCGGCCTTGCTGTTTCTTATCCTCCCCTGGAGGGGGAGGATCGACGCGCGTGCAACGCGCGGCGAGGTGGGGTGACGGTCTCTCCACGTCCAACAGTGCCCGAGTGGAGAGACTGTCACCCCGCCCCGTCTCACATTGCGCTGCGCTCCATGTGAGCCGACCCGCCCCCTCAAGGGGCGGGTGAAGCGGGCAGCGCGCCCATCGATGGATATTGGGTACGTCGCTGCGTTCCTCTGTTCTACGAAAGCGGTGCCTTGATCCCGAAGCGTGACAAATTTCTGACCGGGTTGATCGGCGCGCCGATCGCGCAGTCCGCGGCGCCGGCAATGCATGAGCAGGCGGCCGAAGCGCTTGGCGTTCGCTGCCACTATCAACTGATCGAGGTCGCAGGCGCCGATGTGGCCGGCTTGCGTGCGCTGCTCGACGGGGTCAGGCGCCTTGGCTTCGCCGGCGTCAACGTCACGTTTCCCTACAAGGAAGCCGTGATCCCCTTGCTCGATGAAATGTCGGCGCGGGCGCGCGATATCGGCGCGGTCAACACCGTCGTCGTGCGCGACGGACGGCTGATCGGCCATAATACCGATACCACGGGATTCGAGCGCGCGATCGCCGAGGTGGGCGTTGTCGCCGATCGCAGAGCGGTGGCACTGATCGGAGCCGGCGGCGTCGGCAAGGCGATCGGGTTTGCGCTTGCGAACCTCGGCGTCGCCGAACTCAGCATTTTCGATGCCGATCGCGCCAAGGCCGAAGCGCTGGCAATGCAATTGCGCGACCGTCTGCAAGCGCGGGTCGCCGATGATGTCGCGAGCGCGCTGCGGGGCGCGGCCGGCGTGGTCAACGCAACGCCGGTCGGCATGCTGCCGGATCGCGGCATGGCGGTGCCGGAAGCGCTCCTGCATCGTGACCTCTGGGTAGCCGACGCGGTCTATACGCCGCTATGGACGCCGCTGCTGACCGCAGCAAGGGCAACAGGCGCCAAGGTCATGACCGGGCGCGAGCTTGCGATCTACCAGGCCGCGGATGCATTCGAGTTGTTTACCGGACTGAAGCCGCCGGTCGCCGCAATCGGGAATGCGTTCGACGCCGTGATGGCAAGCCGATACGCTGCTGCGTAACGGACATCGTACCGCTTCGCAGGCATTGGATCCGGCATGAGCCAACCGAGGGAAGCCGTCAGCAGATCGCGCGAAATGCTGGGCTTGCTCGGCTTTCTGTTGGTCGCGACCGCGCAGGTCTCCAACATGATTCTGGCGCGCGGTGTCGCCGGCAGCGTTCCGCCGTTCTCGATCGCGTTTTTTCGCTGGAGCATTGTGGCGCTCGGCCTGCTGCCGGCGGTCGTGATGGCGTTGCGGGAAAAGCCCGGCGTGTTGCGGGGGCAGACGTCCGGCATCGTCCTGGCCGGTTTCCTCGGCATGTTCGTTTGCGGCGGCCCGGTCTATGTCGCCGGTGTTACGACTTCGGCGATCACTCTTTCGCTGATCATGGCGCTCGCGCCGCTCGTGGTGCTGCTGTTTTCTTTCGTGTCGGGCCAGGAAGCCATCCATCGAAGCCAGATCATCGGCATGCTGCTCTCGCTGGCAGGCGCGGCGGTGATCATCACCAAGGGGCAAGGCACCTTTGGCTCAGGCGTGGCGATCGGGGACCTGCTCGTAACGCTGGCGATGCTGGGCTGGGCCGGCTACACCTTGCTGCAGAACCGCGTCGGCAGCGGCGTGAGCTTTCTGGCGCGGATCGGCCTGTTCGCCGCGGCCGGCGCGCTGTTCTCGCTGCCCTTCGCCATCCATGAAATGTGGTCCGCGCCATCAGCCGCGTTCAGCGGGCGCGCGGCGCTGGTCTATCTCTTCGCGGGCCTGGTCCCAGGGCTTTTTGCCTATTCGGCCTACGCCTATCTCGGCGCGAAGTTCGGCGCGGTGTCGACGTCGCTGAGCCTGTATCTCGGACCGATCGTCAGCGCGGTGCTGTCGATCCTGTTTCTCGGCGAGGCGCCGACCGTGATCCACCTGATCGGTGGCGCGCTGTCGCTCGGCGGCATGTGGTTGAGCCTGCAGGCCAAGCAGGGCGCGTCGTCGCCCTGACGTCGACATCGGCTTCGGGCGGTCAGCCCCCTTGACGATAAGATATCAGTTATATAATATAGTTGTTATATAACCGATATGAGATATGTCATGCCGAACCTCGACGCTTCCTTTTCTGCGCTGGCCGACCCGACACGCCGGGCGATTCTGGCGCGCCTGGCGCTCGGTGAAGCCACCGTCATGGAACTGGCCGAGCCGTTCGACATGACGCAGCCCGCGATTTCCCGCCATCTCAAGGTTCTAGAGGGCGCCGGGCTGATCACCCGTCGCGTCGAAGGCACCAAGCGGCCGTGCCGGCTGGCACCGGCGGCCGTCAACGAGATCGACCAATGGCTTGCCATGCTCCGGCAGGCCCTTTCCGCGAATTACAACCGGCTCGACGACGTTCTGGCCGCCATGAAAACCGAAGAGTGAAAGGCTGACCCGATGAGCAAGATGACGCTGAAGACCGAAGGCGACCGCCATGTGGTTGTCACCAGGCGCTTCGCCGCCGCGCCGGAAGCGGTCTATCGCGCGCACACCGAGCCTGCGCTGATCCAGAAGTGGCTGCTCGGTCCGGACGGCTGGACCATGCCGGTTTGCATCAACGAGGCGCGGCCGGGCGGCAAGATCCGCTACGAATGGACCAACGGCGAAGGCGCCGGATTTTACGTGACTGGCGAGTATGTCGAACTGGTGCCATTCAGCCGTCTCGTTCATGTCGAGCGGATGCACATGCCAGATGCGACGCCGGACAACCACGTCGAAACAACCTTCGCACCCGACGGGACCGGTACGCTGATGACCATGCGGATGACACTGCCCGATGCCGCGACACGAGACGCCATGCTGTCGACCGGCATGGAGCACGGAATGGAAGCGAGCTACGTCCGGCTTGAGAGCACGTTCAATTGAATCATCGGCTGCACGCCAAAAGTGGGAGAATAGCCGTGATCGAACCGCATCGTATCCTTCAAACTACGTCGCAACTCACGGCATCGATTCAGCTCAGGATTTCGCGCGAAGAGATTCGCCACGTCATGGGGCCCGGACTTGCCGAACTGAAGGCGGCTGTCGTCGTCCAGAACGTTGCGGTCACAGGCCCGTGGTTCACTCACCACTTTCGCAATCCCGGCGAGGTCTTCGATTTCGAGATATGCCTGCCGGTCGCGACATCAGTCGCGCCGGCCGGTCGCATGAAGCCGGGGCAATGGTCCGCCATGACGATCGTTCAAACCACTTATCATGGTGGCTACGAAGGTCTCGGCAACGCCTGGGGTGAGTTCATCGGCCTCATCAAGGCGGCAGGACACAACACCGCCGACGGCCTCTACGAGTCCTATGCGGTGGGGCCGGAGATGAGCCCCGATCCCTCGACGTGGCGCACGGTGCTCAGCAAGGAACTGCTCGAACCCTGAATTCTACTCGATCACCGCATGGTCAGGCGCGGCCGACTGCGCGCGCAGGGCGGCCTTGGTCGAGCCGATCATGATGGCGAGCGGGATCGCGCAGGCGGTGAAGATCATCACCATCTGGTAGTCGTGCGAAAACGCGATGATCTGGGCCTGCACCTTGACCATCGCGTCAGCCATGGCGCGGCCCGTGTCGGTCGCCAGATCGATCATACCGCGCACGTTCGGCATCTGAAGCGCGTGATTGAACGGATTGATGTGCTCCGACAGGATCGCGTAGGTGTAGCGCGAACCTTGCGTCAGTTGCGCGATGACGAGTGAGATGCCGATCGAGCTTGCGACGTTGCGCATCAGGGTCAGCATCGAGGTGCCGTCGGTGCGCAGATGATTGGGCAGCGTCAGGAACGCTACCGTGGAAAGCGGCACGAACACCAGGCCGAAGCCAAAGCCCTGCACCACGCTGATGACCACGATCTCGGTCCCGCCGGTCTGGTCGGTCCAGCCGGTCATGTAGAACAGCGAGCCAGCAGTCAGGCTGAGGCCGCAGATGATCAGCGTCCGCGCCTCGACGTGGCGCATGATGCGGCCGACGAGCATCATCGCCACGAACGTGCCGCAGCCGCGGCTCGCCAGCAAGAGCCCGGCTGTGATGATGGGATAGCCGATCACGTTCTGCAGGAACGGCGAGGACAGCGCCATCGTGGAGAACAGAACCAGTCCCATCACGGCCATGAACACGCAGCCGCTGACGAAATTTCGGTCCTTGAACAGGGCGAACTGGATGAAGGGCCGGTCGGTCGTCAACGAATGCGCGAGGAAATAATAGAAGCCGATACCGGCGATGATGAACTCGGCGATGATCTCGTTGGATTCCAGCCAGCCGAGCTGCTCGCCACGGTCGAGCGCAAGCTGCAGTGCGCCGATCGCAATCGCAAGCGCGGTGAAGCCGAACCAGTCGAAGCGCAGTTCGAGATTCGTTTTGGTCTCGTCCATGAAGATGACGAGGCCGAGCACGGTGAAGACGCCGAACGGCAGGTTGACGAAGAACACCCAGTGCCAGGAATAGGTCTCGGTCAGCCAGGCGCCGAGCGACGGGCCCATGATCGGTCCCATCATCACGCCCATGCCCCAGATTGCCATCGCCTTCGCCCGCTCATGCAGCGCGTAGGAGTCGAGCATCACGGCCTGCGACAGCGGCACCAGCGCCGCGCCGAACACGCCCTGCAGCAGGCGGAACAGCACCATCTGGGTGATGTCCTGTGCCAGCCCGCACATCACGGAGGCAATGGTGAAGCCGGCCGAGCAGATGATGAAGATGCGCTTGCGGCCGAAGCGGTTGGCGATCCATCCCACCGGCGCGGTCATGATCGCCGCGGCAACGATATAGGAGGTCAGCACCCAGTTGATCTGGTCCTGCGAGGCCGACAGCGTGCCCTGCATGTAGGGCAGCGCGACGTTGGCGATGGTGGTGTCGAGCGCCTGCATGATCGTCGCCGTCATGGCGCAGATCGTCACCATGTTCCGGCGCAGGCCCGGAACGGCTGCCGATAATGCGCCCGGCGTCGACATGGCGGCTATTCCTGCTCCTGGTTTGCCACCGCCGGCGACATGCCGAGCAGGGCTGGCAGCGACCGGCGATGGTTGGTGTCGATCGTGGCGTACACGCTCATGCCGGCCTTCAGCTTGCGAACGAACTTGTCGTTCTTGTCGAAATAGATCCGCACCGGCACGCGCTGCACCACCTTGACGAAATTGCCCGACGCATTCTGCGGCGGCAGGATCGCGAATTGCGCGCCGGTGCCGGGCGAGAGCGAGCCAACCGTGCCCTTGAACACATGATTGGGGAAGGCATCGACCTCGAGCGTGACGGATTGCCCGACCGTGACATAGGTGAAATCAGACTCTTTCGGATTGGCGTCGACCCACGGGTTCGAGGTGTCGATGATGCTGAACACCGGTGCGCCCGCCATCACGAAGCGGCCCAGCTGGATCTGTTCGACCTGCGTCGCGATCCCGGCCATCGGCGCGCGCATCACGGTGTGGTCGAGGTTGCGCTGGGCCTGGTCGAGCGCCGCCTTGGCCTGGGCATAGGGCGGAAATTCCGCGAGCGGCAGGTCGGGATTGCCGAGCAGTTGCGCCTTGGCGGTGGCGATCTTCTGCTGCAGCAACTGGTATTGCGCGCTGGCGGTGACGAGGGCGGTCGACGCATTGTCGAGATCGAGCTGCGAGCCGAAATTGTTCTTCACCAGCGCCGACTTGCGGTCGACGTCGCGCTTCTTCAGGTCCATGCCTTGCTGCGAAAGATCGCTCATCTGGCCGTAGATCCGCAGGTCTGCGATCAGATTGTCATAGGTGACGTTGGCCTGCGCGAGGCTCGCTTTGGCCTGCGCCACGGCGAGGCGGAACGGGACCGGATCGATCTCGAACAGCACGTCGCCGGGAGCGACCTGCTGGCCCTCCTTCACCACGACCTTCTCGATCTTGCCGGAGATGTCGGGCGTGATCAGCACCTTCTGCGCGCCGACATAGGCGTCGTCGGTGGTCACGTAGCGGCCGCCATTGAGATAGAACGTCACGCCGGCCACCAGCGCGACCAGCGGCAACACCACCAGCAGCAGGAACCGGCGGTAGCGGCGCAGGCCGGCCATCAGCCGGCGGCGCGGCTCGGCGGCGAGTTTCGGCCGCGCCTCCGGCGATGCGGGGCTGCCCTTCTGTTCGGGCGGGAATTTGAGCACGGGATCAGCCATAGCGCTGTTCCTTTCGCGGAGGTTGGTTCGCCGGATGCTGGATCGCGTTGCGAACGTTTTCCTTGATCAGGTCGAGTTGGGCGAGCAGGCGGTGGGCATCGGCGGGGTTGATGCCTTCCAGCGCGGTCGCGGTGAGTTCGGAGCGCAACCCGGCAAGCTTGCCGAGCAAGGGCCGCGCGGCCTTGCGCAGATAGAGGCGGTTGACGCGGCGGTCGTTCTCGTCACCGCGGCGTTCGATCCAGCCATTGTCGCAGAGCTTGTCGATCAGCCGCGTCAGCGTGATCGGCTGCATCTCCATCTGTTCGGCGAGTTCCGACTGCTTCAGGCCCTCGGTTCGCTCGACCTTGGCCAGAACCGCCCATTGCGCGCGGGTAATGCCGTAACGCGCCGCCTGGCGGTCGGCATAGGCGCGCATCATCCGCTGCACCTCGCCGAGCGTAAACAGGAAGTTCATATCCGCCGAACCGCGCATGGGCGTCGTCTCCGTGAGCTTGTCATATAATAAGCTTGCTTATGAATTCTGCATGGCGCGTTAACAAAGGCCTGATCCGCTTCCAGCACATGGCTGGGAACCCGTAGGTGGCCGGGCTTTGGGATTGGCGGTCAGAATGCTACAAAAGCTTAAGATGACCCTGACAAAGCCGACATTTCCCGCGCCCGACCACGATCACGGCCGCTGCACCGCGGACGCGATGGCGCATGCGGAGAAGGTTTGCGCGCGGCGGACGCAGAAATTCACGCCGATTCGTCGCCAGGTGCTGCAGGCGCTGCTGTCGAGCCACCGTCCGCTCGGCGCCTACGAGGTGATCGACGAACTCGCCAAATCGATGCCGCGACCGGCGCCGATTACGGTGTACCGCGCACTCGATTTCTTGATGGAGAACGGCCTCGTTCACAGAATCGAGAGCCGCAACGCCTTCCTCGCCTGCGCGCATGACCATGACGAAACCTCGATGGTGGCGTTCCTGATCTGCGATCATTGCGGCTCGGTCGGCGAAATCCCCGCAGCGCCGGTGGCGCAAAGTCTCAATGCGGCGGCGCGTGCCTCCGGATTCGCGCCAAAACTTTCCGTCGTCGAGATCGCCGGCACCTGCGCTCACTGTCAAAAATAATAACAACACGGCGTTCAAGCCGCGATACGAGGAACAATGCCCGCCCAAAAGATGTCTCCCTCGACCGGGCGTGCGCTCACCCCCGGCGCCATCGCCTTGGTGCTGATGCTGTGCCTGAGCTGGGGCTTCAACCAGATCGCGATAAAACTCGCGCTGCCCGACGTGCCGCCGATGCTGCAGGCGCTGACCCGTTCCGCCGGTGCGCTGCCGGTCATGCTGTTCGCCGGCTGGCTGCGCGGGGTGAAATTCTTCGAGCGCGACGGCTCGCTGCTGCCGGGCCTGCTGGCGGGGACGTTGTTCGGCATCGAGTTCGTGCTGATTTTTACCGGGCTGGTATTTACGTCCGCATCGCGCGCGGCGGTGTTTCTCTACACCGCGCCGTTCTTCGTCGCGCTCGGCTCCCACCAGTTTCTCGGCGAACGCCTGAGCATCCTGCAATGGGGCGGGCTGGCCCTCAGCTTTGCGGGCGTCGCGCTCGCGATCGGCGTGCCGCAACCGAATGTCGATGCGAAGGTTTTGCTCGGCGACCTGCTGGTTGTCGCCGGTGGCGCGCTATGGGCAGCGACCACGCTGATCGCCAAGGGAACGCGCCTGCGTAACGCCGCGCCGGAGAAGGCGCTCGGCTACCAGGTCGCAATATCCATCCCGATCCTGGGCTTCGCATCATGGCTGTTCGGCGAAAACATCACCCACATGCCCAGCGCGTTGTCGATCTCGCTGTTGGCCTATCAGGCGATCTGGGTGGTGGGCTGCACCTTCGTGATCTGGTTCGCATTGATAAAGATCTACTCGCCGAGCAAATTGTCGTCGTTCACCTTCATCACGCCGTTGTTCGGCGTCGTCGCCGCCTACTTCATCATGCACGATACGTTGACCATCGCCTTCGGCGCCGCGGCGCTGCTGGTGATCGCGGGGCTTTATCTCGTGAACAAGCCGGATCCGAAGGTCACGCCGGATCCGAATTTGCCGGCGTGATAGTGTGCCAACGAGCGCTTTCTCGAAATTCTCTCTAAACGGCGCTCAGAATCGTTTTTGCCCGTTCGATGGCCGTTTTGGCGATCGATTTGTAGCGGTCTTTGATTGCCATATCTGCAATCGCGGCGTTCACGAAATCGGGGTTCAATCTGTCGAGCGCCAGGAGTGTCTTTGCGACCTCGACCGGGCGGGAACGTAGTGCTTCAACGACCGAAGCCGCATGAGACTCCGCCGCCGCCGCGATATCGAAAATGTCGCGCGGCCTGATGTTGGTTCCTCGATAGTAAATTTTCTTGGTGATGATTTCCGGGACGTTTTCCAGGTCGACGATTTCGCCATCAATTGTTCGCCGGATAGTCGGCGAAGGCGTCATGGAGGGACCGACGATGAAATCGATTTGACCAATGTCTCCGAATGCAAGTTTCAAAAACCTTGTACCGTCTCCGTCATATTCGGTCGGTCTGACATCAAACCTGAAGTCGCGTTTCTGGGGATCGAGATAAGCCAGGAATTGAGGATCGGGCAGAAAGATATCTATGTCATGGCTCTCACGATGATCAATTTGCAACATCATCGCGGTGCCGCCGCCAAACGTCCAATTATTGATAACGGCTTGTTCGGCGTTTACCTGACGGATTAGAGCGCAAGCTATTCGGAATAGCTGCGTCCAATCCGACGAAGGTCTGGATGCGCTCACGCGGCGAGGGGATAGGTCTCGCCAGAATAAATGGCAAAGGCCTTTGCTGCCGCTGCGAGCTGTTGCTCGGTAATGTTACAAGAGCAGGCAAACTCGATTTGCAGTTTTGGGCTGACCTCACCAAAGAACGAGGACATATGCCCAGGTGCCGCTTTCGCTGCTTCGGGGTGAAGGAGACAAAAGGCAAGACCCTGCGCGTCCAGCTGTTTGCTGTACGGCGCATTGATGGTCGTTAACACCAGCGTGGAGTTCATCGTCTGTCTCGCTTATGACTTTAGATTGGCCCGATATTGCCGGTTGTCAACTGGCCTGAGGCGCATTCCGTCAACGAACCGTAAAGGGCGTGGAGCCTTAACCCGTCTCGATCGGCAGCGCGGTATCCTTGGCCCATTCGCCCATCGAGCCGTCGTAGAGGGTGAGCTTGTCGTAGCCGAGCCGGTGCAGCAGGAACAGATCGACCGTCGCCGAGATGCCGCCGCCGCAATAGGCGACCACGCGCTTGTCCTTCGTGATGCCCTGCGCCTTGAATTTCGCTTCGGCTTCCGCGAGCGGGACGAAGGCCTTGGTCTGGGGATCGAGCAGCGTTGCCGCCGACACGTTGCAACTGCCGGGCACGCGGCCGGGCCGGCCGTAGCGGCTGGGCTCCAGCCCTTTGTGAAATTGCGGACCTAGCGCGTTGACGACGACGGTGCCCCGCTCGGAGGTGGCCGCAAGCGTTTGGTGCTTATCGACGAAAAATCCGTGCTTCGGTTTTGCCGTAAATGTTGCCGGCTTGTATCCCTTCGCCGGCCCGGTTTCGAGCGGGCGGCCTTCGAGCTTCCACTTGTCGAGCCCGCCGTCGAGCACCGCGACATTCTCGTAGCCGAGCGAGGTGAGCATCCACCAGAACCGCGTTGCCCACATCGGCGAGCCGATGCTGTACAGCACCACCCGGCTGCCATTGGAGACGCCGTGCCGGCCGAACGCAGCCTCGAGATGTGCGATATCCGGCATCATGAAGCGAAGCGCGGTGCTGGAATCCGAGAACTCGCCCTGCAGATCCAGAAAGTCCGCGCCCGGAATATGCCCGGCTTCGAACGTGTGCCGTCCGGGGACGGCGAGATAGGGTTGGCTGGAGCCTTCGGGGGCGGGTTCGAGGTAGGTGGTGCAGTCGAACAGGCGCAGATCGGGCTGACCCAGAATATCAGCGAGTTCCGCGGTAGAGATCAGCTCGTTACGCCCCGGCATGGTCGCCTCCCGTTATTTTTCGGTGATGCTAGGCCCCTGATGGGGCTATGAAAAGGCGGCCGGGACGTATGCCGCCCTTTCAATTCGGCGATTCCTGTCCAATATAGCGGTTAACGGAAGACGAGGTCTGTTGCCTTGCTGGTGGCCTCCGCGGTCAACCTAAGCGATTGAATATAAAGCGAAAAATTCCATGTGTGACGAGGCGCACTGCGCTTTCGCCGCGCCCTTGGTGAATGTCACCAAAACCTGATATTCGAGACCCCCATGAACAAGCCCGAAATGATCCAGCAAGACGACGTCGCCGGCCCCAAGGCCCGGCATAAAACCACCCAGGTCATGGTCGGCAATGTTGCCGTCGGCGGCGGTGCGCCGATCGTCGTGCAGTCGATGACCAACACCGACACCGCCGATATCGAAGGCACGATCGCACAGGTCGCGGCGCTGTCGCGCGCCGGATCGGAAATGGTGCGCATCACCGTCGATCGCGACGAGGCGGCTGCCGCCGTACCGCATATCCGTGACGGCCTGCGCAAGCGCGGCATCACCACGCCATTGATCGGCGATTTCCATTACATCGGTCACAAGCTGCTCGCCGAATATCCGGCCTGCGCCGAGGCGCTCGACAAATACCGCATCAATCCCGGCAATGTCGGCTTCAAGAACAAGCGCGACACGCAGTTCGCCGACATCATCGAGATCGCCAACAAGAACAACAAGGCGGTCCGTATCGGCGCCAACTGGGGTTCGCTCGATCAGGAACTGCTGACCAAGCTGATGGACGAGAACACGGCCTCGCCGAATCCGCGCGATGCACGCGCGGTGACCCGCGAAGCCATGGTGCAGTCGGCCTTGCTGTCGGCGGCGCGGGCACAAGAGCTCGGCATGCCCAAGAACAAGATGATCCTTTCGGCAAAGGTTTCCGCCGTGCAGGACCTGATCGCGGTCTACCAGACCCTGGCCTCGCGTTCGGATTACGCGATCCATCTCGGCCTCACCGAGGCCGGCATGGGATCGAAGGGCATCGTGGCGTCGTCGGCGGCGCTCGGCATCCTGCTGCAGGACGGCATCGGCGACACCATCCGGATTTCGCTGACGCCCGAGCCCGGCGGCGACCGCACGCTGGAAGTTCAGGTCGCGCAGGAACTTTTGCAGACCATGGGCTTCCGCACCTTCGTGCCGCTGGTCGCGGCATGCCCGGGTTGCGGCCGCACCACCTCGACCACGTTCCAGGAACTGGCGCGCTCGATCCAGGATTTCATCCGCACGGAAATGCCGGGCTGGAAGACGCAGTATCCCGGCGTCGAGACGCTGAATGTCGCGGTGATGGGCTGCATCGTCAACGGCCCCGGCGAATCCAAGCACGCCAATATCGGCATCTCGCTGCCCGGCACCGGTGAAGCCCCGGCCGCGCCCGTCTTCGTCGACGGCAAGAAATTCCGCACGCTGCGCGGTCCGACCATCGCCGCCGACTTCAAGGCGCTGGTGATCGACTATATCGACCAGCGTTATGGCGCGGGCGCCAAGACGCCGGAGACCACCGCGGCGGAGTAAGGTTCTCCTCGACCACACGTCCCGATGCGAGTGCGACGAACCTCGTCGCACTCGCATCGGTTGCGCATCGCCGCGATGACGCATGCCGCCCTGCAATACAAGCAGCGCGCAACATCAAGTTGACGAAATCAGAACAAAGTTCGGACGCACGACATTGACTGACTTGCCCTTAATGCGGGTGAGTTGGAACGGCGATCTTCCCAGCTCCCAAAAAATAACAAGAAGACGGGGGCACCAATGGGAACCACGTTCGACATGGCTTCGCTGAGGCCGGCTTCAAAGTGGCAGCCCTTCAACGCGCCGCTGGATCGGCCGGCCACAACCAGGTGGCGAAGCATTGCGGCCCGCCTCATGTTTGCCTCGATGGCCGGGGTTTTGGCCACTCAACCGGTTTCCGCCGCAGGTACCGGCGATGATGAGATCCGCATCGGCAACACCATGCCGTACAGCGGACCGGCTTCCGCCTATGGCGTGATCGGCAAGACGCTGGCGGCTTACTTCGACAAGGTGAACGCCGAAGGGGGCATCAACGGCCGCCGGATCAGGTTCATCTCGTACGATGATGGCTACAATCCCGCCAAGACGGTCGAACTGGTCCGCAAGCTGGTCGAGCAGGACCGCGTTCTTCTGATGTTTGGAAGCGTCGGCGGCGCAACGAGTGCGGCGGTGCGGCCTTATCTGAACACCAGCAAGGTCCCGCAGTTGTTCAACGCCTCGGGGCCGGCGATGTGGGACCAGCCGCAGGAATTTCCCTGGACCATGGGCTGGCAGCCGAACTATCAGACCGAAGGCCGCATCTATGCGCAGTATCTGCTGGAGAATCATCCGCACGGCAAGATTGCGGTGCTGTATCAGGACGATGCTTTCGGCAATGACGCCCTCAAGGGCTTGAAGGATGGGCTGGGAACCAAAATTCCGATCGCCGCCCTGGCCCCGTACAAGGTCACCGACCCTTCGATCGATCCGCAGATCGCCAGACTGAAAGCCTCGGGCGCTGACATCTTCGTCAATTTCACGACTCCGAAATTTGCCACCATCGCCATCCGTCGCGCTGCCGAACTCGGCTGGCGACCGGTTCAACTCCTCGAGGCGGCTTCCAACTCGGTCGCGGTGCTGAAGCCGGCTGGCCTGGAGAATGCGGAAGGCGTGTTGTCGGCCGGGTATTATCTTGAACCCGACGATCCCCTGACCGCCAACGACCCCGCCTTTCGGGACTGGTCCGCTTTCATGGACCGCTATGCGTCGAGCCTGTCCAAGAGCGATGGCCTGACGTCCTACAGCTACGCACTGGCCAGAACGATGGTCGAAGTGCTGCGCAGATCCGGTGACGATCTGTCCCGGGAAAACATCATGCGGCAGGCGGCCACGCTCAAGGGTCTGCAGATCCCGATGCTGATTCCGGGCATCGCGATCGATACGAGCCCGAGCGATCACGCCCCGATCGAGCAGATGCAGATGCAGCGGTTCACGGGCGGAAAATGGGAGCGCTTCGGCCCGGTGCGAAGCGGCATCGATGCCGGCAGCGTCAGCGAATCCTTCAAGACGATCTTCCAGTACGGCACGGCCAAGCGCGACCTGGCGGTCAAGCTGAACACCAACACCGTGTCTGTCATGACCGGCTCGTTCGGCAGCACCTATGCCCAGATCGGCGCCGATCTCGGTTCGGTGCTGGACAATGGCGAGAGCCTCCGGGTTTTGCCGGTGCTCGGCCGTGGATCGGCTCAGGCAGTCGCGGACGTCCTGCTATTGAGGGGCGTGGATGCCGGAATCGTACGCAAGGACACCCTTGCCTATCTTGAGCGCAAGGACTTCGCCAGCAGCATCCGCCAGCAGTTCGTCTACGTCACCAAGCTGTTCAACGAGGAGATGCACGTCCTCGCATCGCGGTCGATTCGCAGTTTGAAGGATCTCGACGGCAAGACGGTCGTCGTCGATCAGCCGGATTCCAGCACCTTCGTGACGGCGATCAACGTGTTCGAACGGTTGGGCATCAGGCCGCATCTGGTGTACAGCGAGCCGCGGCTCGCAATCGACATGCTGCGCCGGAGCGAGGTCGATGCAATTCTCGCCGTCGAGGGCAAGCCTTCGCAATGGCTGAGCCAGATCAGGGATCGCGACCTGCATCTGGTGCCGGTCGACTACGATAAATCTCTTCAGACGGAGTATCTGCCGTCCAAGCTTACGTCGGAGGACTATCCGAACCTGATTGCGAGCGGCGCCGTGGTCGATACGATTGCCGCCGAGGCCATTCTGGCGGCTTACCACTGGCCCGCCAACAACGACCGCTATCGCCGTCTCGCTCTGCTGGTCGAATCGCTTTTCACCAAGTTGCCTCAGTTGCAAAAGCCGCCGTTCCATCCAAAATGGAAAGAGTTGTCGCCGCGAGTGCCCGTCGATGGCTGGACGCGTTTTGAAGTCGCGCAGGAATGGCTCAACCGCACCTATCCGACGGCTGCGGCGACGACGGCGGCAACGACCGCTGTGGAAGCGCCCCGGGGCGTCGGCCAGCCGATAAGCCGCAACGATCCGCTGTTTCGCGAGTTCCTCGATTGGCGCGCGAGCCGCCAGAAGGCCAACGTCAGCCATTGACGTTCCGGCCGCGGCCCGTATTGCGCTTCGTATCGCCTGGACTACGATGCCTCCCAATCGAGAACGATTGGGAGAACGCCGATGTCTTCGCTGTCCGGCAAGCAGGGACCGCGCTACCGCCACGTCGCAGGCGAATCTGACCCTTACGAGACTATCGGCGTCGAAAAACTCACCCCGATCATCGGCGCGGAGATTTCCGGCGTCGATATCGGCAAGCTCGTCTCGGAGGATGCGCGCTCCAATCGCCAGATGGACGAGATCCATCGCGCGCTCGCCGAAAACCTCGTGATCTTCTTCCGCGACCAGCACATCAGCCCGGCCCAGCATCTCGCCTTCGGCCGCAAGTTCGGCGAATTGCACGTGCATCCGGCGGCGCCCAACGAGGGCGACCCGGCGCTGATGAAGATCTATGCCGACAAGGATAGCCCACGCGCCAATGGCGAGGGCTGGCACAGCGATGTTTCCTGCGACGTCGAGCCACCGATGGGTTCGATCCTCTACATCAGGCAATGCCCACCGCGCGGCGGCGACACGCTGTTCGCCAACATGTACGCGGCCTACGAGGCGCTGTCGGACCGCATGAAGGCCTATCTCGACGGGCTCACCGCGCTGCACGACGGCGAACAGACCTATCGCGGGCTCTACGCCAATTACGGCGTGGCCGACCGGCCGGAGTATCCCCGCGCCGAGCATCCGGTGGTGCGCACCCATCCAGTGACGGGCAAGAAGGCGCTCTACGTCAACCGCGGCTTCACCCGCTTCATTGTCGGCATCCCTCGCGACGAGAGCGACGCCATGCTGGCCTATCTCTACCAGCACGCGGAAAATCCCCTGTTCCAGTGCCGCTTCCGCTGGACGGAAAACGTCATCGCGTTCTGGGACAACCGCTGCGCCCAGCACCGCGCGATGTGGGATTACTGGCCGCATACGAGGTCAGGCACGCGGGTGACGGTGAAGGGGGAAAGGCCGGTGTGATTTCGTAGGGCGGATTAGCGAAGCGTAATCCGCCGTATCGAAGATTGGTGGTTACGGCTTCGCCTAACCCACCCTACGATTGAACTGCGTTGACGCGCGGTCGCACCTGCGCCAATCTTGACCAAAACCAAAACAAGAATCCGGAGGTCACCCATGCTCCGCGCAGAAGACAACAAATTCCTCACCGAGAGCGGTGCCGGCACCGGCATGGGCGAATTGCTCCGCCGCTTCTGGATCCCTGTACTGCTTTCCGAAGAATTGCCCGAGGCCGACGGTACGCCGAAAAAGATCATGGTCATGGGCGAGGAGTTGCTGGCCTTCCGCGATACCCGCGGCGTGGTCGGCGTGATCGATCAATATTGCCCGCACCGCGGCGCCAATCTCTGGATGGGGCGCAACGAGGAATGCGGCATCCGCTGCGTCTATCATGGCTGGAAGTTCGATACCGACGGCCGCTGCGTCGACATGCCGACCTCCTATCCCGACCTCAACGCCAAGGACCTGATCCGCATCAAGTCGTATCCGGTGCGCGAATGGGGCGACATGATCTGGGCCTATATGGGCCCGGTCGATCAGGTGCCCGAACTGCCCGATCTTGAAATGGCGCTGCTGCCGCCTTCGCACCGTTACGTCTCGAAGAAATGGCAGGACTGCAACTGGGTGCAGGCGCTGGAAGGCTCGATCGACACCGCGCATTTCACCTTCGCCCATCTCTCCTTTGAAAAGGAAGAGAACGAAATCCTCGACATCAAGAAGCACTTTGTGAATCCGCTTGTCCGGGTCGCGACCGACCACATGCGATGGATCGCCGAAGACCCGCGGCCGGTGATCAAGATCAATCCGCACGAGGCCGGGCTCACCGTCGCCGGCGGGCGGTTGACGGGCTCCGACAATATCTACTGGCGTATCGCCCAGTTCCTGATGCCGGTGCATGCCTATGCGCCGAGCTCGATGCCCGGCGAGAATATTTTTGGCCAGACCTTCGTTCCGGTAACGGATACCAATTGCTGGATCTACACCTATGCGTGGAATCCGGAACGGCCGCTGACGCAGGCTGAGCGCGACGGCTACGACCGTGGCAACGGCGTGATGGCCGTGGTTGACGAGAATTATGTGCCGCTGCGCAACAAGTCGAACGACTATCTGATCGATCGCAAGCTGCAGAAAACCAGCAGCTACACCGGCATCAAGGGCGTGTCCGAACAGGACGCCGCGGTGCAGGACAGCCAGGGCCCGATCGCCGACCGTACCCGCGAACATCTTGGGCCCACGGATCTAGGCATCATGCATTTCCGCAAGCTGGTGATGGATGCCGCCCGCGCGCTGCAGAAGGGCGAGGCGCCGCCGCACCTGAAGCACCAGCATCGTTATGCCGTGCGCTCCGGCGCCTGCGTCACCAGCAAGGCCAAGGACCTCACCGCGGTCATGATCGAGCGGTTCGGCGACGCGGCGGGCTATGTCGGTGGTCCCGGCAGGAACGCGGCGGCGGAGTAGGGCGCACCCTCTTTCGTCGTCCCGGCGAACGCCGGGACCCATAACCACCAGCGGTAATTGTTGAGCGAAAGCCGTCAACCATCGTGTTAAACAACCGCCGCCGCGGCGTATGGGTCCCGGCGTTCGCCGGGACGACGATGAGGGAATAGCTACAGCGGCATCTTCCGATATTCCCGGTTGCTGAGGCTAGCTTCCTCCAGATCGAGGTCGCGTTCGATCCGCCGCCTGCTTTCGTCGGTGATCTTGCCGTCGCGCAGCAGGACGTGGATGAATTTCCGTTCGGCTGCGATCAACTCCCGCGTTAGCGCAGTGCCGGCCGCCGAGACGTCGTGGCTGGCAGGATCGAGCGAGGCCGGGAGCTGATTGGTCCGGTTCTCATGCCGCGCCCGCAGCAGCTTGACGACCTCATCCGATAATTCGCGGTCGTCGGTGATGGCATCGAGCGACTTGAGCGCGGCATCGAGTGCCTCGCGCCGTGCCGCGATCTCGGATTCGCGTTCCGCGATATGCTCCCGGCGGCTGTCTTTGGCGATGCCGAGCCATCGCACCACCAGCGGCAATCCCGACCCAAGCCCGACCAGCGTGATGAAAATGACGCCGAAGGCGACGAACAGGATCATGTCGCGATAGGGAAAGCCTTCGCCGCCGGGCAGCGCAAGCGGCAGCGCCAACGCGGCGGCGAGCGACACGGCGCCGCGCACGCCGGTGAAGCCCAGCACGAACGTGACCCGCCAGGATGGCGCCGGATCCCGTTCACGCAATCGCTTGCTGAGGATGCGCGGCAGGTAGACTGCAGGATAAACCCAGGCAAAGCGGGCGATGATGACGATGGCAACAACAAGCGCCGTCGTGAACGCGATCTCCTGAAGCGGGAACGCTTTGGATTTTTCGTAGACCAGTCGCATCTGGGATCCCGTGAGCAGGAACAGCATGCCCTCGACCAGAAATATCACGAGGTCCCAGAAGAAGATGCCCTGCAGGCGGGTCGCCGCGGAGATCAACAGCGGTCCGTTCCAGCTCATGTAGAGCCCGCAGGCGACGGTTGCGATCACGCCGGAGCCGCCGAAATGCTCGGGGATCCAGAAGGCGAGGTAGGGGGTGATGAGCGACAGCGTGATCTCGATCTGCGGATCCCGTGTGCGATGCCGTGCGTGCAGGGAGAGCCAGCCGATCGCCAGGCCGAACAGGATCTCGCAGGCGACGATGGCCGCGAAGGTGCCGGTGGCCTTCGGCAGCGAGAACAGCCCCGTCGAAATGGCCGCGACCGCAAACCGGTAGAGGATCAACGCCGTGGCGTCGTTGGCAAGCCCTTCGCCCTCGAGCACCACGAGGATACGGCGCGGAATACCCAATTTTCGCGCTATTGCGAGCGGCGCCACCACGTCCGGCGGGGCAACGATCGCCCCCAGCAGGAAGCCGACGCTCCAGGGGAGTCCGATCAGGTAATGCGTTGCGGCGGCAACCATGAACGCCGTGAAGATCACGCAGCCGACCGCGAGCAGGATAATCGGCCGCAGGTTGGATTTGAACTCGCGCCAGCTCATGGCGACGCTCGCCGAATAGATCAACGGCGGCAGCACCATCAGCAGCACCAGATCCGGCGGCAGTTCCACGGCCGGCATGCCCGGCACGAAGACGAGCGCAATGCCGGCGACCATCAGCAGAATGGCCGGCGCGATATTGATCCGGCGCGCCAGCAGCGCGGTTCCTGCCAGCACGGCGAGCAGGATCATAAAGATCTGAAACCTGGCTTCCATGATCGCCCCCCTTCGCAGGGAAAAACCGCGGGGTCAATGCGCGAGCGCGCGTACTCACGGGCGAACGGCGAAGGGGTTTCAGATTGCCTTTGACAAATTTGTGAGCCTTGCGGCCGAACCCGCCCGATCGATGCCTCGTACCAGCGAAGACCCTGCGTTGGCAGGCGAAGAGGCGGGAGCATTGCAATGAAACATATTGGTCAGCATGCCATTGTGATCGGCGCCAGCATGGGCGGTCTGTTGGCCGCGCGCGCGCTGTCGGATTTCTACGCCGTCGTCACCGTGCTGGAGCGCGATGCGTTTCCGCAGTCGGATATTCCGCGCAAGGGGGTGCCGCAGGGGCGCCATGCGCACGGTCTTTTGGCGCGTGGCCGCAACGTGATCGAGAATTTCTTTCCGGGCTGGACCGATGGGGTCGTCGCCAGCGGCGGTGTCAGGGGCGACATTGCCGGCGACGTCAGCTGGATCGGCCGTGGTGTCGCGATCAAGTCGACACCGAGCCATCTGGTCGGATTGCTGGCGCCCCGTCCGGTGCTGGAAGGCCATGTGCGCCGCCGCCTGATGGCTTTGTCGAATGTGCGCGTGATCGAGAATTGCGCAGTCCAGGGGTTGATCGCTGAGGATGGCAAAACGACGGTCAAGGGCGTGCGCGCCCGAATTGGCGGCGGTGAGGAGCATCGCATCACGGCCGACCTGGTGGTCGATGCGTCCGGGCGTGGTTCATCGAGCCCGGCCTGGCTCGCGAGTCTTGGTTTCGCCAGGCCGGAAGAAGAGCGGATCGAGATCGGGATCGGCTACACCACCCGCCACTATCGCCGCCGCCCAACCGACCTGAACGGCAAGCTCGCGGTGGTGGTCGCCGGCAGCGGGCCGAACTGGCGCAACGGCGTGGTGCTGTACCAGGCGGAGGACCGCTGGATCGTCTCGATCGGCGGCTATTTCGGCGACCATGCCCCTGACGACGAGCAGTTGTTCGCCGCCTATGCCGGCTCGTTGCCGACATCCGACATCTACGACATCGTCGCCCATGCCGAGCCGCTTGGCGATTTCGTCCGTTATCGCTATCCCGCCAATCTGAGGCGCCGCTACGAGCGGCTCGCGCAATTTCCAATTGGCTACCTGGTGCTCGGCGACGCCTTGTGCAGCTTCAATCCGGTCTACGGCCAGGGCATGACGGTGGCGGCGCAGGAAGCGGCGCTGTTGCGCGAATGCCTCGATGCCGGCGCGGCCGATCTGGCGCGGCGCTTCTTCGCTGCGGCCGCCGATGTGATCGATACGCCCTGGGACATCGCCGTCGGCAATGACTTGCGGCATCCGAAGGTCGAGGGCCCGCGCCCGCCAAAGGTGCGCTTCATCAACTGGTATATCGGCAAGCTGCACATGGCCGCGCGGTACGATGCAAAGCTGGCGACCGCCTTTCTCGAGGTCGCCAATCTGGAGGCACCGCCGACGCGGCTGCTGCAACCGGCCATCATAATGCGCGTGATCCGGGGCAGCCTTGGCCGCCGCAGCGGCGGCACGGAGTCCGCACCGGCGGGCGCGCAGGCCTGAGTGGCTAGTACCCAGAATCACAAATCGGTATTGCGGCCATCCTTCGAGACGGCCGCTTCGCGGCCTCCTCAGGATGAGGTCCAACTTGTTGAAACACAACAACCTCATGCTGAGGAGCGAGCGACGCGAGCGTCTCGAAGCATGGGCAGCAAGCGACTCACATATCTCCCATAGCCGGTACCATTACTCGCGCAGATCGTAGCGGTACGATTTCGAGACGATCTTCCAGCCGTCGTTCAGTTTCATCGCCACCAGATAATCGGTGAAATAGCGCGGCGGCAGCTGGCAGCGTACCTTGATGAAGGCGGTCTGATCATCGGAACGATCGATCGTGACGATGAAGTCCTCACGCAGCTTGCTTTCAGCCTTTGCCGAAGGCTGCTTCTTCATCCAGTCCAGCCAAACAGGCAGGGTAAGAACTCTCAGCTTGCCGTTTTCCAACGAGCGCAGGTCGGCGGACGGGTGAAAGACCGCTCCCAACTTCTCGACGTCGCCTTCGTACACGCCGTCGAAATAGTGTTGGATGACGGCCTCAACGGTAGAACGATCATGGCTCATGGATTTTGTGCATTCCGTTTGATTAAGTCCAATTTGGTTGGAAATAGCTACTCCCGCAGATCGTAGCGGTAGGATTTCGACACGATCTTCCAGCCGTCGTTCAGTTTCATCGCGACCAGATAATCGGTGAAATAACGCGGCGGCAACTGGCAGCGCACCTTGATGAAGGCGGTCTGATCGTCGGAGCGGTCGATGGTGACGATGAAATCCTCGCGCGGCTTGCCCTCGGCCTTGGCGGACGGGCGCTTGCGCACGCGATCGAGCCAGTCCGGCACGGTCAGCACCTGCAAGTCGCCTTTCTCCAGCCAGCGCAAATCGGCGCTGGTGTCGAAGATTGCGCCGAGTTTGTCGGCATCGCCCTCATAAAGGCCATCGAAATAGTTCTTAACCACGGCTTCGACGGTTGATCGGTCAGCGCTCACGGCTTTGCTCCCGGCAAACGAGAAATTGTTCGAGGCGAATTAAGCCATGAACCGGCTGGTTGCGCCATTGAGAAAAGGCGAACGCTCGCATCGTTGCGGAAGAATGCGTGTCCCGCGGGGTTGCCATAAGGCGCTGCCTTTGCCGCGGGGAACCCGGCTGAAATGGAATCAGCGATGGCCGAACCTGGCGGCGTGTTCGCCTGACTAAGGATATAGCAAGCGCACAATTCACGTCAGCGTGGATGGTGACTTAACTCACAAAGCCGGTCTGCGGCTTCTGGTACGCAGGCCGGTGTGGTAAAATGTAGTGGGCTCCGGAGGAGTCATGATGATGTCTGGATCGTTAAAATTGTGCCGATGGGCACTTGCAGCTGCCGCTTTCCTGTTCGTGAGCGAGCCGGCCTTTGCCGAAAAGCGCGTGGCGCTGGTGCTGGGTAATTCTGCCTACCGAAATGTCGCACCGCTGGCCAATCCCGTTAACGATAGCGCCAGGATCGCATCGACGCTGAAAGATGCCGGCTTCGACGTCGTCGACTCCCGCCGCGACCTGCCGGCGGCGGAAACCCGTCGCGCGCTGCGCGACTTCGCCGATCGTGCGCGCGATGCCGATATCGCCGTCGTCTATTACGCCGGCCACGGTATCGAGGTGGATGGCGGCAACTACCTGATTCCCGTCGATGCGCGGCTGGAACGCGACACCGACATCTATGACGAAGGCCTCTCGCTTGACCGCATCCTGATCGCGATCGAGCCGGCCAAGAAGCTGCGGCTGGTGATTCTCGACGCCTGCCGCGACAATCCGTTTTCCCGGACCATGAAGCGCACCGTTGCCTCGCGCGCGATCGGGCAGGGCCTGGCCAAGGTCGAGCCGACCAGCCCGAACGTCCTGATCGCCTATTCGGCCAAGGCCGGTTCCACTGCGGCTGATGGCGATGGCCAGAACAGCCCGTTCACGGCGGCGCTGTCACACCATTTGACGAAGCCCGGACTCGACGTGCGCCGTGCGTTCGGCTTCGTTCGCGACGAGGTGCTCAAGACCACCGGCAACAAGCAGGAACCCTTTGTGTATGGTTCGCTCGGCGGTGAAGACGTGCCGCTGGTGCCGGCCCGCCCGGTGCCTGCGGCCGCCCCTGCGAGCCCCGCCCCGAGTCCGCAGGCGGAGGCCCGCCGCGATTACGAACTCGCGCTGCAGATCGGCAACAAGAGCGCGCTCAACGCCTTCCTCGCGCAATATCCCAATGGCTTCTACGCCAGCCTTGCCAAGCTTCAGCTCGACAAGATTTCCGCCGAGGAAGCGCGCGTTGCCGCGACCGAAAAAGCCCGGCTGGCCGAACAGGAGCGGGCACGGCTTGCCGCCGAGGGCGCCCAGAAGTCGCACCAGGCAAAGGCCGAAGCGGAAGCCAGGGCCGCCGAGCAGGCCCGCATCGCCGCTGAAAAGGCCAAGCAGGTGGCGCAGGAGCAGGCGGCTGCGGCTGAACAGAAGCGCGCCGCCACCGAAACCGCCGCTGCCGACAAGGCGTCCGCCCCGGCCCCCGCCGACAAGGCCGTGAACGTTGCTGCCCTTACATCGGGGCCGCCGCAGGCCGATGTCACAAAATCGGTGCAGTCAGAACTGCGCCGCGTTGGCTGCTTGACCGGCAATACCGATGGCAACTGGAATAACGCCTCGCAGCGGTCGCTGACGCAGTTCAACCGCTACGCCGGCACCAGGCTCGACACCAAGGTCGCCAGCGTCGATACACTCGATACCATCAAGCTGAAATCGTCGCGGGTGTGCCCGCTGGTCTGCGAACACGGCTTCCAGGCCGATGGCGACCGCTGCACCAGGATCACCTGTGCCGAGGGCTCGTTCCTCAACGACGACAATGAATGCGAGAAGCGTCGCGCCAAAAAGCCGGTGGCAACGCGCGACAGGCCGGAATCGCGTCGCGCTCCCGAAGAAGCAAGGCGCGTTCCGCAGTCAACAAAGCGGGTTTATATTACGGGTTCTCAAGCACCGACGGGCGGGGCAGGCGTGTCGCAATCGGGCCGGCCGCTCACCGGCCAGGAGCGTGCGACGGGTTGCCACTCGTTCGGCGCCATCATGTCGGGTGTGTGCCCATAGCTCTCCACGCGAAAACGGTCGTCACCCGCGCAGGCGGGTGACCCAGTATTCCAGAGACACTAGCGATAGAATGGAAGGGCCGCGGGGTACTGGATTCCCCGCCTTCGCGGGGAATGACAGAGGGGGCAAATTCCTACTTTGCATGGGGTTGTTTTCAATATTTTGATTCCGGGGCCTGCGGCAGCGAACCTTGGGACCCGATTCAAGGCCGGGACGTCAGGTGATCAGATCGCGCTTCCCGCAATATTGACCATCAACGCGATCAGCGCGGTGTTGAACACGAACGAGATGATGCCGTGCACGGTCGCGGTGCGGCGGATGATCTTGTCGGTGATGCCGACGTCGGAGACCTGCGCAGTCATCCCGATCACGAACGAGAAGTAGACGAAGTCCCAGTAATCCGCCTCGGCATGCGCGTCGCCGCTCGGAAACTGCAGGCCACCGGGCTTTTTGCCGCGGTAGAATTCGTGCGCGTAATGCAGCGAGAAGGCGGTGTGAACGATCGCCCATGACAGCACGATCGTCACGATGGCCAGGATCAGCCCGGACGGGTTGCCCTTCGAGGCGCCGAGTTCGAACACGATGGCGGCAAGGCTTGCGAAGGCGCCGAGCGCGGTCAACAGCAGCAGCAGGAACCGCCCGTCGTCCTGCATCACCGCGCTGCGCCTGATATGGCCGACGTCGCAACGCATCATCATGATATAGGCGAGCACGAGATACAGGGCGGCGAAGACGTCCCAGCCGACGACAAGCCGCGTTGGCAGCCGCAGCGTACCGGGCAGCAGCAGGAACGCGATGACGCCGACCGCGAGCGCGATGAAGGTGCGCGGCCTGCCATAGACCACGCGAACCGGCAGCGGCAGATTGCGGAACCGAACAAGGTCGTCTTCGAGTTCCTTGTTCATCCGGTCCCTTTTATGATGCGCTAACTCTTGCGCTCCGCGACGAAGCGCGCGGCTGCCCGCAATACGTCGCCCTTTGCCCCGAAGATCGCAAGGGCTGAATCGGCGCGCGCCAGCAAATCGCGCACGCGCTGCTTGGCGCCGTCGATGCCGAGCTGGGTAACAAAGGTGGTCTTGCCGAGTGCGGCATCGGCGCCGGCCGGCTTGCCGAGCGCTGTGGCGTCACCCTCGACGTCGAGCAGATCGTCGGCAATCTGGAACGCTTCGCCGAGCGCGCGGCCGTAATCGTCGAGCGCCTGATACTCGTTCGGCGTGGACTGGCCGAGGATCGCGCCGGCGATGCAGCCATAGCGCAACAGCGCGCCGGTCTTCATCTGCTGCAGCCGCGCCACGTCGACCGGTTCGCGGTCGCCGAAGCGGCCTTCGCCCGCGAGGTCGAGGATCTGGCCGCCGACCATGCCGCCGATGCCGGAGGCGCGCGCCAGCGCCCGCGTCAGCAATAGACGCACGGTGGCGTCCTTGTGGATCTCGTCGCGGGTGACGATGTCGAATGCCAGCGTCAACAGCCCGTCGCCGGCCAGGATCGCGGTGGCGTCGTCGGTCTGCTTGTGCAGCGTGGGGCGGCCGCGGCGCAGGTCGCTGTTGTCCATCGCCGGCAAATCGTCATGGATCAGGGAATAGCAATGGATGCATTCCAGCGCCGCGCCGACCAAAAGGGCAGCCTCGCGCGGAACGCCGAACACCGCGGAACTCTCAGCCACCAGAAAGGGCCGCAGCCGCTTTCCGCCGCCGAGGCTGGAATAGCGCATCGCGTCCATCAGCCGCTTCGGCCGGGTGATCTCGTCGGGCAACAGCGTATCGGACAACAGCTTCGCCAGCAGGGCTTCGGTATCGTCAGCAGTCTGGTCCAGTCGCTTGGCAAAATCGGCAGTGGCGGTCGTCATTAAGAATAGCTCCAGATCAATTTGGCCGGACAATCGTTGATGCCAAGGGCTTCGTCAATTCCATGACGGGGGTCACAAAAGCGCTGGAAAACGCACTAGATATCATGGAGATGTCACGTGGGTGGGGCCTATTGATCGCCCCGGGGGCCGGCTTGGGCCGAACCGGAAGCATCCAATTTGCGCATTCTCCGAAATTTAGTGCTGATCCTGCTCGCGGTGCTGTTGCTGCCTTATCTGGTGACGCCGTTCTACCGGACCGGCCATCCGGTGTCGGCGCTGATGGCCTGGCGCTGGCTGAAGGGC
>Ga0307499_10000094_pt1 | contig 31017 bp, 33 predicted proteins | sample 13_S_MG_FD_201363 | JGI IMG/M metagenome (GOLD analysis project Ga0307499, IMG submission 201363) | Soil microbial communities from Populus trichocarpa stands in riparian zone in the Pacific Northwest, United States - 13_S | ecosystem: Environmental > Terrestrial > Soil > Riparian zone > Trees... | reverse complement strand
GGCTGGTTCGATATGCCGATCTGCGCCGGGAGAGACGTTTGACGCACCGCATTCTCATCGTTGATGACGACCTGCACATCCGCGAGGTCATCCGAGTTGCACTGAAGAAGGCCGGGATGACTGTCTTCGAGGCACGCGACGGCAAGGAAGCATTGACCCGCTTTGCCGCCGACCGGCCGGATCTGATCATTCTGGACATCGGCATGCCGGAATTCGACGGCCTCGACGTTTGCCGGGAAATTCGAAAGTCCTCGGACGTTCCGATCCTGTTTCTCTCTGCGCGCGACGACGAGATCGATCGTGTACTGGGGCTGGAGATCGGTGGTGATGATTACGTCACCAAGCCCTTCAGTCCGCGCGAACTCGTGGCAAGGGTGAACGTCATCCTGCGCCGCATCGCTTCGCGCGGGCAGGACGCGAAGGCGTCCATGGTCGCGCTGTCGCAAGGCAAGCTGTCGGTCGATCCCGACCAGCACATCGCCGAGTTTGCGGGCACTACGCTTCGCCTCACCGCCATTGAATTCGGAATCTTGAGGGCATTTCTAACCAGGCCGACGCTCGTCTTCAGCCGCGAGCAGATCATGAGCGCCGCCTATCAGCTCAACATCCAGGTGTCGGACCGCACCATCGACAGCCACATCCGTAACATCCGCGCCAAACTGTCCGCCGTGAACTGTGACAACGTCATCGAAACCATTCATGGCGTCGGCTTCAAGCTCGGGCGATGCGAGCCGCAGGCATGACGTCCCGCACGGGTGAAAAATGGCGACCGTCAGTGGGGCAGGTCATTTTTACCGCGCTCGCCGCCGCGGCGACACTGCCACTTGTCGGGCTGTTCTTCTTCCGCCTCTATGACAACCAGCTCATTCACCAAACCCAGGCCGAACTGATCGCTCAAAGCCGGGTGCTCGCCGCGGTCTATGCGCGGGAAGTGGAAGCCCGTCTCGGCGCAGGGATTACGCTCGGCGCTGAAATTCCGACCGAGGGCCGCCCGGACCGGGAAGACCAGCTCACGCCGATCCGGCCTGCGCTCGATCTCACAGCCGGCGGCGATCTGCTGCGACGGCGGCCGAACGCCCTTCCGGCAAATACGCTCGCTTCGCCACCCTATGTCGAGATCGGCACAAGGCTGATGCCTATCATCCTGGAAACGCAGAAAGTCACGCTGGCCGGATTCCGCATCCTCGATCCCCGCGGCGTCGTGATCGCCGGCCGCGATGAGGTCGGCCAATCGCTTGCCCATATCGAGGAAGTAGCCACAGCGCTGCAGGGACAATACCGGGCGGTTTTGCGGATTCGCAAACCCGACAAGCCACCGCCTCCGATCTACTCGATCAGCCGCGGCGTCGGCGTCCACGTGTTCTCGGCAATGCCCGTCATCGTCAACAACCGCGTCGCGGGCGTCGTCTATACGTCGAGGACGCCGAGCAACATCTTCGATCATCTCTATCAGGAGCGCGGCAAGTTCATCCTGGCGGCACTGGCCGTCATCCTCGCGGCCATCATCATCGGCCTGGTCTTTTCGCGAACCATCACCCGCCCGATGCGCGAGCTGGTCGATCGCGCCGCACGCATCAGCCGCGGCGACCGCGATGCATTTCAACCGCTCGCCCACTATGGCACGCGTGAGTTCGCCCAATTGTCGCACAGCTTTCTCGACATGGCCGAGCAATTGGCGCGGCGGTCGGACTACATCGCGACGTTTTCGGCGCACCTCACCCATGAATTGAAGTCGCCTCTGACATCGATAAAGGGCGCCGCTGAACTGCTGCTGGATTCGCTACAAAGCAAATCCGATAATCTTACCCGGATGGAACAGAAGAATTTCATATCGAACATTCTGGGCGATACCGGGCGCCTGGAAGCCATGACACAGCGGCTGCGCGAACTGGCGCGCGCCGAGGCCGCACCGCAGAACGAGCAAACCGAATTGTCGCAGGTTGTCGGGGGATTAAAGAGCCGATTCCCGACGCGAGCGATCGAGGCAACCGGAAGCCTTGAGCGCCCAATCGGCATGTCCAGCGAAAAAGCGTTGATCGTGCTGTCGCATCTGACCGACAATGCCATCCGTCACAACGCGAAGACGGTGCGGCTGGAGGCGAGCGAGCAAGCCGGATCCGTCAGGATGACGATCAGTAATGATGGCGATCCGATATCCGAAGCGAACCGGGAGAAGATCTTCGATGCCTTTTTCACCACACGCCGCGACACCGGCGGCACGGGAATGGGCCTAGCCATCGTCCAGGCCGTTATGGCCAGCCACGCCGGATCGATCCGGCTACTGCCGTCCGATCGCGGCGTTGCGTTTGAGCTCTTGTTTCCGGCAGCCTAGATTGAGCAGCCGCTTCAGACCCGCTCGATGATGATCGCCGGTGCCATGCCGCCTGCCGCGCACATCGTTACCAGCCCACGCTTGAGGTCGCGGCGCTCCAGCTCGTCCAGCACCGTCCCGATCAGGATCGAGCCGGTTGCACCGATGGGATGGCCGAGCGCGATCGAACCGCCATTGACGTTGACCTTCTCACGGTCGAGCTTGAGGTCGCGGATGAATTTTTCGGCGACGACCGCAAACGCCTCGTTGATCTCGAACAGGTCGATATCGTCGAGCGTGAGACCTGCCTTGGCAAGCACCTTGCGGGCAGCCGGCACCGGCGCGTTCAGCATCAAGGTCGGAGAATCCCCCATGTTCGCCATCGCGACGACGCGGGCACGCGGCTTCAGGCCATGGGCTTTTGCGTAACTCGGCGATGCCAGCAGGATCGCGGCCGATCCGTCCACGACGCCGGACGAATTGCCGGCGTGATGCACGAAGTTGATGTCGAGGTCGGGATACTTGTCGAGGATGAGCTTGCGATAGGTCGTGCCCTTGTCGTCGAGCGCATAGTCCGCAATCGCAGGAAACGCCGCCTTCAAGCCGGCCAGTCCTTCCAGCGTCGTCTGCGGCCGCGGATACTCCTCGCGGTCGAGCGCGAGGCTGCCGTCTTCGCGAAAAACCGGCACGAGGCTCTTGTCGAAATGGCCGCCCTTGATAGCGGCTGCCGCGCGCTTCTGGCTTTCGAGGCCGAGTTCGTCGACGTCCTGCCGCGTGATACCTTCCAGCGTCGCCACCGCATCGGCGCAGACGCCCTGATGCGATTGCGGGTGCTTGGCGCGGAGGCGAAGATTGCCGTTGTCCATCATGAACGGCCCCTCGCCACGGCGGCCTTCCATCGACATCATCTCGGTACCGCCGGCAATCACGAGGTCCTCCGAGCCCGACATGATCGAGTTGGCCGCCATGTTGACGCTGGTAATGCCGGATCCGCAAAATCGATCCAAGGTTACCGCGCTGGCACGCACGTCATAGCCGGCGTCGAGCGCCGACATCCGCCCGAGATCGCCGCTCTGCTGGCCGCGTTGCGAACTGGTACCCCAGATGATGTCGTCGACGTCAGCGGTATTGATGCCGGTGCGATCGGCCAGCGCGCGCAATACCGCGGCGCCGAGCTGCTGCGGATGGATCCCCGACAAGGCGCCCTTGCCGGCCTTGCCGATGCCCCGAGGCGTCCTGCATGCATCGATAATCAGCGCGTCAACCATGGTACTTTCCTTCTGTTGGTTGGCAGCATTTGCCGCCGATCGTGCTATACTGTCAATCCGATCAAGGCCGCCTTGGGCCGGATGGAGCGCCGCGAAATCCGTGCTACATGATTACTTCGCTACCGTCCCCGCAGCGCCAGAATCTTCTCCGCAGCGCGCAGATGCGGCTTGTCGATCATCTTGCCGTCGATCTTCACCACCCCTGACGTCGGATTGTCGTTGAAGGCCTTGACCACCTTCTCCGACCAAGCGATTTCCTCGTCCGTCGGCATGAAGGCGGCATTCACGACGTCCACATGCTTGGGATGGATCACCGCCTTGGCAAGGAAACCATCCCGACGCGCAGCGATAGCCTCTTCCCTGAGGGCGTCGAGGTCGTTGATGTCCGTGGCGATGGTGTCGATGGCGACGACGCCGGCCGCTGCCGCGCTGATCAGGCAGAGATCGCGCGCCAGCAGGAACGGGCCGTGGTAGCGGCCAGCGGTCCGGTTTCGCGACGCGCCCAGCGAAGCCGCGAGGTCCTCGGCCCCCCACATCATGCCCCACAGCCGTGGGCTCGTATTTTCGAAATCGAGCAGCTTGAGGACGGCCCTCGCGGTCTCCGTCGCCACCGTCACTATTCTCGTAGAGCCTTGTTCGATCCCGGCAGCGGCCTCGAAGGCATCGAGATACAGCGAAAGCCGGTTGACGTCGGCGGCGCCGGCGCATTTGGGCAGCACGATGCCGTCGGGCCGACCCGGCATGACGGCGGCGAGGTCGCCAAGCGTCATGTCCGTGTCGAGCGCATTGACGCGGATATATATCTTCTGGCTGGGATTCCGGGCGTCGAGCATCTCGCGCACCGTGCGCCGCGCGCCGACCTTTTCGTCTGGTGCAATGGAATCCTCGAGATCGAGGATCAGCGCGTCGGCCGCGGTCTTCCTGGCATTTTCGAATTTACTTTGGCTGTCGCCGGGAACGAACAGGAATGATCTCATTGCCTCACGCCTTCGGCTTGCAGTGCATCAGCCCGGTGCGGCGGCAGCTTGCCACCACCTCGCCGCGCTGATTGGTCATGGTGTGCTCGAATTCCACGATGCCCTGGTTCGGCCGCGACTTGCTCTCTCGCTTTGAAATGATCTTGGTGTGCGACTTGAGCGTATCGCCATGAAACACCGGCTTTGGGAACTTGACGTCAGTCATGCCGAGGTTGCCGATCGTCGTGCCCAGCGTTGTATCGTAGACGCTCATCCCGATCATGATGCCGAGCGTATAGAGGCTGTTGAACAGCCGCTGGCCGAATTCGGTATTTTCGGAGAAATGCGCATCGATATGCAGTGGCTGCGGGTTCATCGTCAGCAGGCTGAACATCGTGTTGTCCATTTCGGTGACGGTCCTGGAGAATTCATGGTGAAACTCCCGGCCGACCTCAAACTCCTCGAAATACAGTCCCGCCATCAACGCCCCCTGTAGTTTGGCGTCCGCTTTTCGACGAACGCGTTCAAGCCTTCCTGACAATCTTCCGTCGTTGCGACCAGCGCAAAGCTCTCGGCCGCGTTTTCGACCGACCGGCGGAAATCGGCATCGACAGCGCGCATGAAGGCATCGCGCCCGATCTTCATGACGATGGGTGACTTGGCGACGAGCTTCCGCGCGATCTCACGCGCGCGTTCCAGCGCGGCTCCCTTGGGCACCACTTCGCTGAGCAGACCCATGCGAAAGGCGGTCGCGGCATCGAAAGGTTCGCCCAGAAACAGCGGGCCGAACGCCTGATGCTTGCCGACCAGCCGCGGCAATTGCACGAAATGAATGGCCGGGATCAGGCCGACATCGATCTCGGGATAACCGAAGGTACAAGCGTCTCCCGCGATGATCATGTCGCAGGAGATCGCGATCGTCATTCCGCCGGCGCGCACCGCACCGTCGACGGCGGCAATGGTCGGCTTGCCCATGCGATACTGGGTATCGTTGAGCGCAAAATACAGCCGTTCGAGGAATTTCTTGGTCTCGATCCCGGGCTTGCCGCGGACGATATCGAGATCGAGCCCGGCGCAGAACACCTTGTGCGCGCTGCCGATGATGACGGCGCGCACCGCTTCGTCGTCCCTCGCCCTCGCCAGCGCCGCCAGCAGCGCATCGATCAGGTCCATGCTGAGCGCATTGACCGGCGGGCGGTCCAGCATGATCTCGGCAATATTGTCCGAGACGGAATAACGAACGAGATCGGTACTCATGCCGTACCTCCCTTAATCTCTGCCTTGGCTTGACGAACCGCGCCGGCCTTGACCAGATCGTCGATGGCGCCACGCTCGAAACCTGCTTCCAGCAGCACCTCGTAACTGTTCTGCCCGATTCCGGGCGCCGGGCACAAATCATCCTCCGAAAAGCTCGCAATGCCGGGCGTCCGCGGGGAGTATACCGGCCCTACCCCCGGCGTCTGCTGGCACACCGCCGCCTGTGTCGCCTCGACATGGGCGTTGCGCAGCCATTCGCCGGGATTGAGGATCCGTTCTGCAATGAGGTCGGCGGCGTGCAGGCGGGCCAGCCAGACATCCGTCGGCTGCGTCAGGAACACCTCGCGCAATTGCGGCATCAGCGCATCCACGGAATCAGCGCGCCGCGCGAAATCGGCAAAACGCTGATCGCTGGCCAGATCGTCGCGGCCGATCGCCGCGCACAGCCGCTTGTATTGCGGCTCGTTCACCAGCGTGACCATCATCCAGCCGTCAGCCGTCTGATACGAGCCCGCCGGCACGTTGAGGGCGCGCGGCGCACCGCCCTCCAAAATATGCTCGGCGACCTTGTGACCGAGCAACGCAGACGTCGACTGGCACAGATTGACGTCGATCCAGCGCCCGGTGCCGACGGTTGCGCGCGCGAACAACGTCGTTGCGATCGCCTGGAAGGCATAGACGCCGGTGACGACATCGGAGATCGTGGTACCGGCCCGGTGTGGGGTACCGTCGTTGCCGACATTGATCGATACGAAGCCGGAAAATGCCTGCGCCACGGAATCAGAGCCCGGCCGCTTCGAGTAGGGACCGCTCTGCCCGAATGCGCTGACCGAGAGATAAATCAGACCGGGATTGTCGCGCGACAATTCCTCGTAACCGATCCCAAGCCGCGCGGCGACACCGGGCCGAAAACCCTCGATCAGGACGTCGCAGTCCCTGGCGAGCCGACGTGCTATTGCAATTCCGTCCTTGTGCTTCATGTCGAGGCAAAGGCTGCGCTTGCCGCGGTTGTAGACCGCCGACAGCGTGGTATGGCTTCCATACGTCGTGCCCAGAAACCGCGACCAATCGCCCTCCGGCGGCTCGACCTTGATGACATCGGCCCCGTAGACGCCGAGCAGCAGCGCACAATAGGGCGAGGCGATCCCCTGCCCGAAATCCAGCACGCGCAGGCCGCGATATGGCGCCTCATGCGTTGGCGATAGCTTGCGGTCGATAGCCATGTCTTCTCCCGGATCGGGCCGAAAGCTACAGCGCGAGGTAGCGCTGACGAATGTTTTCGTTGGCTTTCAGCTCTTCGATCCCGGATGTGTAGACGATCTGGCCCTTGTCGATAACCGTCGCGTGGCTCGCAAGGCCAAGGCAAAAATGCATGTTCGGCTCGGCAATCAGCACCGTCGCCCCGGTGCCGCGGAGCTGCCGCAGCAATTCCCCGATCCGCTGGACGATGATTGGGGCCAGCAGCGGAAACAGGTCATAAATGCACCGGATCGACCATTCGTGCCCAGGCCGTCCTTGGCGTGACATTGCCGGTCGCCTTGACACCGCCGAACGATTTGGAAAGGTAGCCGGTCACGCGCGGGCTATTCACACCGGACAAGGGCAACGGCCATGACCGCTGAAGGCATCGTTCTCGTCACCGGCGGCAGCCGCGGCATTGGCGCCGCAACCGCGACGCTGCTGGCCGAGCAAGGCCAAAGGGTCGTTATCGTCGATATCGCGCCGGAGCCGCTGGCGGAAACACAAGCGATCCTGTGGCCTGCCCCGTTCGATGTCGCCAACGAAAGCGCCGTCGTCAGCGGCATCGCCGATATCGAGGATACGCACGGCCCGATCACGGGACTTGTCAACGCCGCCGGCGTCTTCGGCAAGATGCACCGGATCGAGCGCGTGCGGATGGACCAATGGGACCGCGAGGTCAACATCGATCTGCGCGGCACGTTTCTGGTCGCGCGCAGCGTCGGCGTGAAGATGGCCGAGCGCCGGCATGGCGCAATCGTCAATGTCGCCTCCGTTGCCGGAATGACGTCAGGCCCGATCCATGCCTACACCGCGGCGAAAGCCGGCGTCATTCAGATCACGCAAACGCTGGCCGCCGAATGGGGCCGCAGCGGCGTGCGCGTCAATGCGGTCTCACCGGGCTTTACGCGTACCGCCATGCTTGAAGCCGGCATCGCCTCCGGCGCGCTGAACAGGAAGTTGCTGGAAAGCCCCACCGCAATGAACCGGCTGGTAGAGCCGATCGAGGTCGCGCAGGCGATCGCGTGGCTGCTCTCGCCGATGAGCAGCGGTGTCACCGGAATCAACCTTCCGGTCGACGCCGGATATATCGCAGGCACCACCTGGGCCGCCTATGGCGGCCTGCCGGAAGCACCAGGCGCGTAAACGAGGACACCAGCATGAATATCGAGCTGCCGCGCAAGAAACTCGACCTGTCGTCGGCCATCGCCGAGGGTGACATCCGCGTACTGCTGATGGTGCTGGTGCACATGACCGGCGACGAGCGCTGGCTGGAGCCGCCCTACAAGCCCAAGCGCGACGTGCGCCTGATCCCGGACCCGCAAGCCGGCATGCCAGCAGAGATCCAGGCAAATATCCGCGCCGCCGTGCTGAAGCTGTTCGAAAATGGCGAACCGAAGCCCGTTATCACCGACCCCGGTGACGAATTGATGCTGAAGATGATGCGCGCCACGCTTGGCGAGAATGTCGCGCCGGAATATGCACCGTTGATGCGCGAGGAAATGGGTTTCATTCCCCGGGAGGCCAACTGGACCAAACCGCCATCGAGCGAAAAGCTGGCGCAGCAGCACGTGCTGATCGTCGGCGCCGGCGTCTGCGCCATCGCGCTGGGCGTTGCGCTCGGCCGGCTCGGCATCCCCTACACCATCGTCGAGAAGAACGCCGAACTCGGCGGCACCTGGTACGTCAACCGCTACCCTGGTTGCGGCGTCGACACGCCGAACCATTCCTATTCCTTCTCGTTTGGCGCACGTAACCCGTGGACGCGCTACTTCGCCCAGCGCCAGGAATTGCTCGATTACCTCAAGAAGGTCGCGGTCGAATATGACATCCGAACGCATCTCCGCCTCAATACCGAACTGACATCGTCGAGCTGGGATGAGAACAAGCGGCGCTGGATCTCCACGTTGAAGACCGCCGATGGTGAGGAGACCTTTGAATCGACCACGCTTGTTAGCGCCATCGGCCAACTCAACGACCCCTCACCCGCGCATTTCAACGGCGAGGAGGATTTCAAGGGTGAGATGCTGCACTCCGCCTTGTGGACCGATGATATCAAGCTCGACGGAAAACACGTCGCCGTCATCGGCACCGGTGCAACCGCCATGCAACTGGTGCCCTCGATCGCCGACCGCGTCGCGTCGGTCACCGTCTACCAACGCACCGCGCAATGGGCGCGCCCCGTGGCAGGCTATTCCGATCCCATCACCGAAGGCGCACGGTGGCTGCTCGCGCATTTGCCGTTTTACGTGCAGTGGTATCGCTTCAACATGTTCTGGCGCTACGGCGACGGCCTGTTGCCGTTCCTGCGCAAGGACCCGCAATGGCCGCATCCCGAACGCGCCGTGAACAAGGGCAATGACCGGCATCGCGAGGAACTGACGGAGTTCATCCTGTCCGAATTGAAGGACCACCCGGACCTGATCGAGAAATGCGTGCCGGCCTATCCGCCCTACGGCAAGCGCATCCTGCTCGACAACAACTGGTTCAAGACGCTGACGAAGCCGAATGTCGAACTGGTCACCGACAAGATCGATCATTTCGCAAAGGACGGCATCGTTGCTTCGGACGGCAAAGCGCGACCGGCCGACGTCATCGTGATTTCAACGGGCTTCAAGGTCACGGAGATGGCGGCACGTCTCAACATCAGCGGGCGTGATGGAAAGAATCTCAGAGCGGCGTGGGCCAACGACAATCCGACAGCCTATCTCGGCTTGACCGTGCCGGACTTTCCAAATTTCTTCGTGATGCTCGGACCCAATTCAGGCCCCGCGCATGGCGGCAGCGTGATCTTTCAATCCGAATGCCAGAGCCGATACATCTCGGCCTGCCTCGTCGAAATGATCGAACGTGATATCGCCGCCATCGACGTTCGCCCGGAGGCGCACGATCAATACATTCGGAAAGTGGATGCCGAGCACGAGCAACTGATCTGGACTCACCCCGGCATGACAACCTACTACCGCAACGGCCAGGGCCGGGTGTTCTCGGCGATGCCATGGCGATTTGTGGATTACTGGGCCATGACCCACGATCCTGATTTACGCGACTATCGCCAAACCATGATCTGACATTTGTTCCCCGGGAACCGTGTTATTACTGCCTTTGGGATAGCTTGACACCGGCCTGTATCTGCCGCAGCATTTGTACGCTGCACCTGATGGAGTTGCGGAGTATTCGGCTCTCTGATTCACAGGCACTGACGCCCCCGGTCATACGATCAAGGCGGCACGCAGCGTGCGGACGAAAGTCCGTCGGCCAACTCTTGAGGAGGAGCATGACGCCACCGGATCAGACTGGTGACCTTGCTCATCGCAAGGTCCAGGCGCGGTCGAGGTCTTAAGCAGCTGCTAACCTCATCGCGCCTTCCGACAATTCGAACCTATCCACGGGACCGGAGCGCAAAGGCCACGCGCTCCCGGATCCTGAAACCATACTGGTGTCTACCAGAAATCCTTCGCCTATAACGAAGATGTCGGGCCCCGCGATGCTTTCATGCACCGGGGCCCATTCGTTTTTGGAATATCAAAACCGCGCCGCATGGTTCCATGCTGTATTCGGATCGGAGATACTGGTCCGATCGAACAGGACACGCCATGGATAAACCGCGCGTACGAATCTACACCGACTATAAAAGCCCCTATGCGTTCGTAGCCAACAAGCGGCTGTTCGAACTTGAGGACGCTCATGGCGTCGAGCTCGAATGGTTGCCCTACACGCTGCGCATTCCCGAATTCATGGGCACGGTGGAAGAACGCACGCCGCATTTCTGGCGCAAGGTGCGCTACTCCTACATGGACGCGCGCCGCCATGCCAACGCGCAGGGCCTCACCATGAAGGGGCCACGGCGCATCTATGACGCCTTCTATTCCAGCGCCGGCATGCTGTTCGCACAGCACCATGGCTTGTTCCGCGCCTATCACGACACGGTATTCCGTCGCTTCTGGAGTCATGATCTCGAAATCGACGAGCTGTCGGACATTTCGGGCGTGATCGCGTCGGTCGGCGGCTCGGCCGAGGCGTTCGAGGCTTACGTCCACGGCGCTGCGCGGGCCGAGCACGACCGCATTATCGATGAAGCCGAAGCGCTCGGCGTGTTCGGCGTGCCGACCATGGTCTTCAACGGCGAATTATTCTGGGGCGGCGATCGCATCGACATGCTGATCGAGCGCATCAAGAATCCGGAATCGATCGCGACGGCGCTGGGCAGCCGCCACCGGACGTGAGGCGCGCAGGGCGCGTCTTGATTTGTTTTCCCCTCTTGTCGAAGCTAATGCAGATCTCGACCAGCTGAAGCGGCAAGTCTGTGCGGCCGAAGCGGGCAATCCAAAACACCATAAGCGAGTTTCCCTCGCTAGGGTCCATGCCATGCGCGACAGGTGGATGACTGCGAATCGCCTCGCCAGTCGCGATCATCGAAACCATTTCAGTGCGAAGCCTCCGGTCAAGGCAATCTGCTCCAGACCTGAGCATTTACTTTTAGAAGCGCGACGTTAAGCTCTTGTTCCAAGGTACATTTTTGCGCTTGCCTTCACGAAGTGCACCGGGCATTCTACTGATGATATCGCAAAGTTTTTTTGGTGAGTTCGGTGAAACGACTGACGTTTTTCGTCAAGGGAAATGTTGATGTCCGCGATTCGCTTCACTTCTGTCGAATTGCAGGCGAAGTGGTCTGGAACGGTATCAACGAGGTCTTGAGACAGCGTCAAATAAATTGTTCCGTGCGGGTCAAGCATGAGACCTGGACTCGATCGGACGCGTTGCTGGAATGCAGCGGAACGGTACCACTAGCATTCACGGGCCGTGACCTGCCACTTGGCGCCTACTCGCTCGTCAGCCAGTTCAGCAATGCGATTTTTACAACGACTGCTGATGCAATCGTCCTGTCGATTCAGCCCGACGTAACGATGAGCCTCATGCGGCACCGCCGCGAGAACTTTCTGTTCTACCCAAGCGATGCCGGAACATGGCTTGCTGATGATCAGGTCTGGCTGCGGTCGAGCTATGAAAAAGGCGGTATGCTCTCGGTCGACGCCGCAATGAACAATCTGGCGGCGGTGATCGCAAGAATCCGCCATCACAGCGAGGCTCCGATTCTGATTTATAATCTTTCGCCAGTTATCCCTGGCGAGCAGATCCACTGCTATCAGGGTCTGGGCGAGACGTTTTCCACCCGCATCCGCAAATTCAACCTCGCCTTGGCAGAACTGTCCGAAAACAACGGGATTTCGATTATCGACGTCGACACTATCGTCGCGCGGCATGGCGCAGATGCTCTGAAACTGGATGCGGTCCATCTCAAGCCGATTGGCTACCGCCTGCTGGCCGAGGAGGTAGTCCGGGTGCTTGAAGATGTGGGCATCCTGAATGAGACGGCGCCATGAGAAAGCGCGTCAGCGTCATTATCCGCTCAAAAGACGAAGCCGACCGGCTTCGGCTGACCCTCACCTCACTGGCTTGCCAAAGCCAACCTGCTGAGATCGTGGTCGTCGACGACGGTTCATCGGATCACACCAAGGACGTCATTGCCACGGCGCAAAACGGCGATATGGATATCATAGCTCTCCATAACGCTACGCCTTCCGGGCGTTCCGCCGCTTCCAATGCCGGAGCTGCGGCGGCTAGCGGCGACATAGTGTTATTTCTCGACGGAGACACGCTGGCTGCGCCCGATCTAATTTCCGAGCATATCAACAAGCATCGCGAACGGGCAAATGTCATTGTCCGGGGCACAACCCATAACTTACGATGCACAAGGCCGTTTCTCGATCCCGAATTGGGTACGCCGCAGCGGGGTCAAGAAACGCGTGTCGAGCGTATGTCAGCCATCGAGCGCGATCGCGCCATCGTCACGCGTGAACAGATCCGCAGTCGTTTCCCTGAGATCGATCTCCGGAGTCAACCAGGCGTCTATCCGGGTTTCGGGCCCCGTAAGCTATTCGAACTCGAAATGGAAGCACTTACTGCTGCAACGGACTGCCCGGTATCGTGGGCCGCCGCATCGGGTTCCAACATGTCGATCGACCGGCGTGCCTTTCTTGATGCCGGTGGTTTCAACTCCGAGATCGACAATAATGAGCATCGCGAGTTAGCCCTACGGCTCTGTAACCGCGGCCTGTCGATGGCCGGCAGCACAGGCAGGACATATCACCTTACACACCGCAGCGGCTGGCGCGATCCGCTTGTAGAGAGCAGTTGGGAAGATATTTTCTTTGCCGCTCACCCGACCGCCGAAGTCGCATTGCTACCGGTCTTTTGGGCGAGTCTGTCGGACGCGCCGGACCTGCCGGAGGCAGCGCGGATTCACTCTTTGGTTGAGCTGGCCGCAGCCGCACAGCGCTGTGTTGGATTTGTAGGACGCCAAGCCGTTCGCGAGGCGCATATGCGCTGGGCCAGTACTGGACGGGTCCAATGACCGGATTGATCGTACCTATTGTAGCAATGGCAGCGAAATCAGAAGGGGCCGCCATCCACCGGGCTAGCGCAAATATCGCTCAAGCGCTCAGCGAAGCCACCGGAAATTCATGGGTGTGCGACTGCCGGTTTATTCAAGGACTCGATCTGCAGAACCCCAATATCGCTAATTCGATCATCGTTACTTCGCTGGGTTCGGAAGTTGATGCAGCTGACCGGTGGGAGGATGCCGAACCACGCTTGCGAAAATTCTATGCCGGGCTATGTGAGTCCGGTCGCCCTGTCTTCATTTGCACTGTCCTACGTCATACCGGCGCCAGCGCGTCCGCTATCGCCATGCGCAGACGGGTACGCATCAGGCGTCTCAATTTGCTGGCGGCCTACCTTTCGCGCGAGTATGGCGCATTTGTTATTGATATCGACCGCAAGTTCGCCGACGTCGGCGCCCGTAGAATTCCGACCGACTACACGCTCCAGGGTGAAGCGGCGGAAAAGTTAGCGAGCGACGTCATCGCCATGGAAGTTGTCCTCAATGGACTCGATGGGTTCGTCAGCGTAGCAATACAAGACCGCGCCAAGGCCCTGCTTGTTGAATCCAGATCAACCGCAACCTTGCTTGAGATTAAACCGTCGAGCCTGATGGCGATTGGCCAGGGACGGCACAAGCAAATCGTCAACACTGTGGTCGACACCAATCCGCGATCGCATGCCAGCTGGTTGATAAATCAGGTAATGCAAGGCCGAATTCCTCTCTCGCAAGCATTTGAGAAGCTTCACCAAGCGATACGAAGCCGTGGTGCAAGGCAAAGCTTCGCCATGCTGGCGTCGGGCGTCGCACGGCTAATCGGCCGGCGAACCTGAGGCAACCATAAGATGGATCCTGTCGAATCGCTTAGGCGCATGTTGTTGATCCGCGCTTTCGAAACAGCGCTGGCAAACCGCCCCGATCATGGATTCCAACTTCTGTCCTCCGGTGAGGAAGCGGTCGCAGTCGGCTTATCCGCAGCCTTGACCACCAAAGACCAATTGATGACCGGCGGACGTTCCATCGGACCGGCGCTGGCGCGCGGCGCAGACCCCAAAGCCGTGATGGCGGAACTGCTTGGCAAGGTGACCGGCCTGAATGGCGGACGGGGCGGACGGGGCCATATGGCCGATCCAGCCTCCGGCTTTTTCGGCGCGCATGCCGTGGTCGGCGGCAATATCAGCATAGCCGCCGGAGTGGCCCTGGCGAAACATCTGGCTGCAGACGGCGGCATTGTCGCCGTTATGTTCGGAGACGGCGCTTGCGGTGCCGGGGGACTTCACGAGACGTTGAACATTTCGGCATGCTGGCGACTACCGCTGCTCTTCATTTGTAACAACAACCAGCTTTCGGTATCGACCGAACGCAAGGCCGCGCTGGCTCCGGCTAAACTGTCGGACATCGGCGCCGGCTTCGGGATGTGGGCGCGCACCGTCGATGGGCTGGATGTGGCATGCGTTGGGGCGGCCGCAATGGAAGCAGTCCAGCATGTGCGTGAACGCCGAGGGCCGGCCTTTCTCGAATGCGTTTCAATGAGACTGGTATCGCATTCGACAACCGCAAGGGAGACGCGCAGCCGCGCCGATTTGGCCGAGTTGCGCAGCCGCTGCCCGATCATCCGTCAGATCAAGTATCTGCAGGAAATCGGCGCGCTTGAACCATCGCAGCTGGAAGCAATGGAACGTGAGGCCGCCGATCGCGTCGCAGAAGCAATCAAGTTTGCTGACGCCTCGCCCTTTCCCGACGCCTCGGAGGTGCTCGACCATGTTGACTGAGCAAGCTGCGAGCAGCACCAAGATCTTTTTTCGAGAAGCTAACATCCGCGCCCTGCGCGAAGAAATGCGCCAAAACCCTCGCGTGCTTGTCTTGGGTCAGGACGTCGGCGCGTTCGGCGGCTCCTATCGTGAATTCGATAGCCTTTACGAGGAATTCGGAGGTGACCGCGTACGCGATACCCCCGTCGCCGAAGCAGCAAGCATCGGCATTGGCGTTGGCGCGGCAGCGGCGGGCTTTCGTCCGCTGGTCAGCATCACCTACATGGATTTTCTGATGCTGGGCTTTGATCCACTCATCAACTACGCCGCCAAACTGCGCTACAAGACCGGCGGGCTGCTAACAGCCCCCGTAGTGATCAAAACGACCTCCGGCGCCTTGGGCCAGGGGGTTGCGCATGCGCAATGCCTTGAAGCTTGGCTAATGGGCGTGCCAGGGTTGCAAGTTGTGGCTGCATCGACGCCCGCTGATGCTTATGGCCTGATGAAGACAGCGCTGCGCAGCGACGGACCCGTCGTCTATATCGACCATAAACGGCTGTTTCCAATTGCAGGTGAAGTACCGGACGCGGAAACATTCATACCGTTTGGTAAGGCGGTGGTGCGGAAGGCGGGCGCGGACGTGACGATTACAACGCATAGCTTCATGGTTCGGGTTGCACTAGAGGCGGCTCGGACATTGGAAAGCCAAGGAGTGTCCGCCGAAGTCATAGACCTGCGCAGTCTGGCACCGCTCGACGTCGACACGGTGGCGGCATCGGTAGAAAAAACCGGCGCCCTGTTAACTTTGGAAGAGGGCCAGACCGCATGTGGCGTCGGCGCCGAGGTGGCTGCGCGACTATACGAAAGCATCGGGATACGACCGTGGGCGCGCGTCGGCGCTCTGCGTGCGCCGGTTTCGTCGAATCCCGTGCTCGAGTCAGCCTGTATTCCCGACGCTGCCCGTGTCATCAACGCCGTTCATCGCCTTCTGGGCCGACAATGAATTCTTCTTGCAATCTAACCGGAGTGCATTTGTGATTTACCAACTTTCCGTCCCGGCCGCCGTACCGGGAGTAGATGAGATCCGAATCCTTGAGTGGCAGGGAGGACCGGGAACGGCATTCAAAACTGGCGATTTGATCGTCGAGCTGGAAACGCACAAGGCGGTCGTGGAAGTGCGCGCGGGTCAACCGGGGGTGCTACGCCAGCTACTTGCAGAATCGGGTGATTGGCGCGAAATCGGTCTGCCGCTAGCGGTCTTTAGCGATAAAGTGGACGAAGAAATAATCTCGGCCGAAAATGGTGCGCCCGATCTACAAGTGGAGTTTGAGGTCACTTAAGCTGCGCTGCGGGTCGAAGATCCTCCATGGCATGCAGGATCTCAGATCGCAACGCAACCTGAAGCGATCCACTCTGGTGGATGCCGTCCGGCAAATGTTCGGCGCCACCCAGATCGGCCGCGATCGCATCGACGTCGATGATACTCAAATCGCGCCGCTCGGCAATGTCGTGGAGCACGAGATTGAGTTCCTTGGATGCTATGCTTGATAATGTGCTGCTCATCGGCGGGTCGAACGCAGAGTAATTTGAGATGTCTTCGTGACCTGAAGTCGACATGCAATTAATGACAAGCGCGCGCGCGCCAGTCTGGACCTGCATCCGATCAAGCAGCTGCTCGTAATCGCGACGAATGTCATCGATCGAGCGTTTCACTGTCTCGAAGGCACTTTCGAGGAACGCGCGGAAAACCGGGCCGGCGGCTAATTGATGGTGTCGCATGATATGCGCGTGGTAACCGAGCGACTTATGCCGCAAAAGCGACTGTGGTTCCGAACTGAGCGACAGCAAAACCGCATCAGCCGGTCCGGTCTGCACCGTTCCCGATGGGGTAAACAGGCTATAGGCATCCTCGATCGGCGACCGCTGCAATGCCGTTAACATCGCACCCGAAAATATCCAATCGTCGGACGTTGGCGTGATCCCTGAATCCGACAGAAAGCGATGCATGTCGTCCGCGATTGCCTGGAATTGAGCGGGCTTGCGGTCTAGCTGATCGAGCAGTATCGGCGCTACCGGCGTCAAGGGATGATCGGGCACGAATATCATTTGCGCCGGCGCTCTGGCGGCTTCGAACATCTCGGTAAACGCGCATTGCTCTCCGAGCACTACACCCGTCGCGTCGCAAATGCCGAGACTAAGCAACGACACGGGGACCTCGCGTTCATCGCACCACCAGCCGCGCGTGCGGCGGTGCCATCCCGGCAGCAGGCCGCTGTGAACGTCTGCCAGGCCCGTCATGCGGCGTCCGGCCAGCATCAAGAGACGCAATCTTTCAACATCGGATGCGGGTTCTTCCTCCACCTCAAGCTGGGCGATAACCGTATCGGCGTCCCAGGCACGGACATCGCGTTGAATGCTGAGATAGCCGCCAGGTTCTGCGCCGGCCTCATATATCCTGCCGGCGGATCGCGGCGCGAAAGCAACCTGCAAATCCACTTCCTCGGCGAAAGACTTATCTCCTTTTAAGCGGAAACCCGACGGCTGCAGGCTAATATTGCAATATCCGAAGATCTGATTGGCACGGCAATATTGCCCGGGTTGAATCACCCAGCGTATGCCGGAACGGTGAATGCTGAATCCATCTGCTGACAGCGCGCCTAGATGCAAGGGGCGGCTGATCAAGCGACGCTCCCCGTCCACATTCCCTCGTGGTGGATGATACCTGCCACGGCGAAACGGATATCGCGGACCGGAGCATCGAGACTTTCATCGGCCTTGTCGCTGAACAGAGCAATCTGATCGCCTACCTGGCACAGCTTGCCACGCTCGGCGTCGAGCCTGCGGAAGATTACCGGCTCGCGCAGCACGACGCGAAAGAACGATACAGGCGGACACTCCTGGGCAAAAGCGCTACTCAGATCGACTCCAAGGTCGAAGAGCTTAGAACCGTTCTTCAGCGCATTACCCGGTCCAGCGAAGACGCACTCGACCCGCGCACTGGACATATGTGGATTAATCAGCGGCAATCTAAACGTATAGATCATTTAACTCTCGAAATCACTTGAAGTGGCGACCGCTTTACCAGAAAAACCAGGCGTTCGCTGCTCAACTTTGTCGCAAACAACCCAAGCAACCAAGCACGTTCGGCCAGATTTTTCAAATTGTAGTGCAACCGGTGACAGAAACGAAATCGCGATAAACCAACGATCCGGTTACATCGAGTAAGGCGACGGACGCGCCATCAGGTTCCAGCGATTGCACGACTTGCCACGCCGCAGGAATCTTCACTCCGATCGCACCGGTGAATTCGAACGGAAAACATTGGTTGGTCAGGCGGGCGTCGAGCCGACCAAAGAAATGATCGCGCCATTCGATATCGCGGCCACCCCTCGATAATTCCCAGCAGCCAAAATCGAATGGCGTCCAGCCCTGGCCGTCAATCCACGCTTCGGCCCAAAAGTGTTCGGTCGGGCGCGCCTTGTAGAGGTAGAAGCCTCCCAATATTCGGGCCGGAATGCCGCGTGCCCGGCACATGGATGCAAACACAGCGGCAACGAGTTGACAATCGCCCCAACCGGAATCGAGCAACCAATCGCCGGGAGCGTCGACGTCGACTTGATCGTAATGGACGGCGCCTTGAAAAAATCCGTCGAGACAGTAATTCCAGAAAGCCCGAATCGCCACCAGTGGATCGTCGCCCGGGCCAGCTAGAGAAGAAGCGAGAGCTGCGATGCGATCGGAAACAACGATCAGGCCGTCGCGCTGCCGTAAGTATCGTGGGTCGGGGGCGCCAAGGTCCGATCGCGGCAGTTCTCGGCCCGGGTCTCTTGGAACGGCTATGAACGTCGTTGTCGCACCGATGGTCATCTCGTCCGAATTGGCTGCCTGGGCGCGTACTTCGAGGCGGCCGCGGCTTACGGCAACATCCGTCCCGATGCTGCCGGTTTCAACGGCGTGCGGACGAACATCAAGATTTCCGAGATGGTCTGAGGTCAGCGGCAAAGGCATGCGCAGACGCAAAGCCGTACCGGCCGCGACAGATCGGGTGTTGAACATGCGCCGGAGTTCGACAGTGAACTTGCGTGGATCTTCGCTGTCCATGGTGCGCACGAGTTGCCGGGCGGTACCGACCACGTGCTCCGTCCAAAATGCTTGTCGACCGTCGAGTCCGGCCAGCTTCATGAAATTCAGCACTTCGACCGGATCGAAGTATCGTACTCCACCCGCGCCTAGCCGAAATTCCAGGCCCATCTCGATCCAGCACTTCAGGGCTTCACAAGTAATTGCCATTCCCGGCGATTTTTCGCCGCGCTCACAAGCCCACCCTGCAACATGGCACATGTCGAGAATGAGCGCTTCCGAAACCGTCCGATATTGCTGCCTCGGATGAAAGCCTAACGGAAGCGATGTGTTGCCGGGACGCATATAGTTGTCCAAAACCGAGGCCCGCAATGCCTTGGGGCGATGCACACACCGACGATGCGCCAACGCCCGAAATAACGCGGAAGCCGCCTAAGCGAATGACCGACTTTACGTTGAGTTTCGGATGGTCATCAACGGAAATTATCCCGCAGGGTCGAGTAAGTGCTCTCCGCCAAGCAGTGGGTGAAGATGGTGATCGCCGCGGAAGTGCAACAATATTTCAATTCATTCAACTGCGATCAGCGGATCTGCAATCCAGCGACTACCCTCCTCATCACTTCGGAAGTTTACAGCCGTGCCTGCTCGATTGCTCAGACAAAAGTAAGCAGCCGCTTCGGCGTCTCCACCATGATCGTGTCGATTTCCGTTTCCGAGTAGCCACGCCTGCGCATCATCGGGATCACGTTCCTGAAGATGTGCTGATAGCCGTGGCCGCCGTATTGGGTAAGCCGGGTACGGTGACAGATGTCATGGCTGATGACGATTTGTTCGAGATGGCCATTCTCGATCAACTTGCGCAGCAGACGGAGCCGAATGGCATCATTCGGCATGTCGATATCCGAGTGCGAGTAGTAGGATTGCTCCAGCCCGAACAGATCGAATTCGATGACGCATCCCGTGTCGGCCAATTTGAGCAGCCGACCTTCGTCAAAGATCGTGCGATCGATATGGCTGAGGACGAGACGATTCATCGGCGCCCCGCGCGATAGGAAGAAATCCGCTACCTCCTGGGGCTGATCTTCATGGCGGCCCGGGTGGACGTTGATGGCCGCCCCCGTCTCCTGCTGGGCGATGAGCGCGCCCTGCATGACACGGCGCTCCAGTTCGGTCCACGGCGCCTGACAACCGATCTCGCCGATCATGCCTGCGCGAATGTCCGTGTCCCAGGCCCCCTCCAGCACCTGACCTATCATCTCTGCCGCAAAATCGTCGACCGTTCTTGTATGGTTGCGCTTGTCCTGAAAGTCGTGGACATAGTGACCGCATCCCATAACGATATGCGCCCCCGTTGCCCGGGAAATGTCGGCCAGACTTCCCGGTCTCGGCTTGAGGCCGCCACAAGTCAACTCGACGACGGTGCGGCCGCCAGCCGCAACCATCTCCTGAATCTCCCGTGTCGCAATATCAGCCTGGTTCAATTTGTACTTCAGGGCAGAGGTCTTTTGCCCGTAATTGATCTGCCAGCAGTTGCAGATATCGATCTCGTCGCCCTCGACACCCGTCGCCGCCAGCTTGGGCGGCGTGATATCGCAAATGATATGTTCATGCATCAGCGTCGATCCCAACTCTGCAGGATCGATCAAGCCGAGAACTGTTTGTGATCGGCCCTTGAGGTCAGACCGGGCAAGTCTTGTCATTGAGCTATCCGCCTCACTGGTCCGCTTTCAGGCCGGCAAAGTCGATGACCTTCTTCCATTTTACGGTTTCCTCGGCGATCAGCCTTGCCATGTCCTCCGGAGTGCCGCCGACCGGCTCAGAGCCGAGCTTGCGCATCCGGGCGATCGTTTCCTGTTCCGACATGTATTTGTTGACGCTCGCATTCACCTTGTCGATGATCTCGCGCGGCGTTTTCGCAGGCGCCGCGATCGTGAACCATGCGGATGCCTCGTAGCCGGGAACGCCGGCTTCCGCCACGGTCGGCACATCGGGCAGCTCGGGCCAGCGTTTCGTCGTGGTGACGGCAAGCGCTCGCAGTTTTCCGGCTTCGACGAATGGCTGCACCGCAGGCAAATTGTCCGATGAGACTTCCACGCGTCCTCCGACAACATCGGTCAACGCCGGCGCGCTTCCGCGGTAAGGGACGTGCAGTATATCCATTCCCGTCATTGATTTCATGAGCTCCATGGCCACATGGCCGGTCCCGCCTATCCCCGCTGTCGCGTAGGACAACTTGCCGGGCTGCGCTTTCACGAGATCGATGAGCTCTTTCAAGGTCCTGGCCTGAACATCGGGGCTTACCGTTATGATGTTGGGCACCCTTGCAATGACGATGACCGGCGCGAGGTCCTTTGCGCTATCGAATGGCTGGTTCTTGTACAGGAACTGATTGATGACATGCGGCCCCGGAGTACCGACGACGAACGTGTAGCCGTCGGGAGCTGCTTTCGCGACAGCGTCAGTGCCGATATTTCCCCCTGCTCCGCCCTTGTTTTCGACGACGAACTGCTGGCCGTATTCCTCGGACAGCCTCTGCGCCATCAAACGCCCGAGGATATCGGTTGTCCCGCCTGCCGAAAATGGCACCACAAATTTCACCACCCGGGTCGGCCATTGTTCAGCACTCGCGCGGCCCGAAAGTGAAGTCAGGACGCAAACAAAGGCGATCAGTAGATTGGCAGGCAGGTTGCGCATCCGCGATCTCCGTTTCCGATCCATCGATGGTCGAGGACAAGCATTGCGACCGATTGTAGCTCGTCCGAGAGAGCCTCAAATGACTGACCATCTCTTTCGTAAGCGGAGCAGAAATCGTGAGCTGATCCAATAGAATTCGACAGTATCATCTTTTGTCCGCGATACATCGAGTGAAGGCTGTTGCGCCAGTGGCCCGAGTGACGCAAGCCGTGAAGTCTCTGCGCTCGCTGATCAAGGTGCCACGACAATCTCGCCGCCGCGGAGCGCCTAGCCGCCGATCAAATGCTCCCAGCATCCTGTGCGTACCAGCACCGGTCGCAACGACGCCCGGCTGCCCGCATCGAGTGCTGAAAACTTGTCGCGAAGCTGCTGCAGGCACTTCACCTGGTATTTGAACGGCGCCAGCGCGTAAGGCAGCCCCCAGACGTTCATCTCCAATCGTTCCAGGCCTTTGGCAAACGCTTCGGCGTTGGCGACAAGGAACGGCAGATAGAGTTCGCCGGCAATTCTCAACAGCGCCTCGGCCATGCCACCGAGTGCCCGTTCGCGCGGATACCACACCCCTTCCACGCCCGAAGCATCATCCAGCCGCCGCACCCAGTGATCGGTGAACGGCGCCTCCGCACGCATGATCCGCATCGGCGTCGGATCGGTCGCCATCTCGCTGAGCTGTCCGAACCAGGCAAAATCCGCGAGCGACGGCTGACTGCCGAACAGATAACTGGACATACCGACATGCAGCTCGAACGCCGCTAGTATCCGCAAGTAGCTCTCTTCCAGCAGCGGCTTGTTTTCCGCGGTCGCGCCGAGAATGACCATCCGCGAAATCTGACGCTGCCGGAATTGCTCGATCTCTTCCGGACTGCCGGTGGTTGCCTCCGACACCGACCACTCTTCGCCGGCCCAGCGCGAGACATAGGCCTGATCTTCCGGATCCCACCAGCGATAGAGAAACAGCGGCTTTACGGCCCATTCGTCGGCGAGGTCTTCCAGGAGATCGCAGACGAACGCGACCGCCCTGTCATCGGGAATGACGGATCTTCCCACGTGACGGCTTTCCAGATCGTAGGCCAGCGTCGTGGTCTCGCCGCGATAGGTCCCGTCCGGATACTGCAGCACCGGGATCAGATTGGGCCGCAAATGTTCGGTTGCCTTCCGCAGCGCCTTGGTCATGATGACCCAATCGAACGGAATTCTGCGGTAGCGCAATAGCGCGCGCAGCTTGATGGCGTAGGGCGACGCGGTCGAGCCGATCAGGCGGTAGCGTCCTTCGGTCATGGCATTCCCTCGTCCCGTGCCATAGCGCATTCGAATTTTGCCCGCCAGACCTGCAATAACGCCTGCGGTGCTCGCCTTGCGGCGCAGCGAAATTTACCGCTATTCTGCCGGGCAATGATCGGACCCCGTCCGGCTCAATAATTCAACCGTGGAGAAACGCCATGAATCCACCCGCCAGTTCGCCGGCCGTCAAGGTCGTAAAATCGGTCCGCGAGCAGGTGAGCGCGGAGGAATGGCAGGCGCGGGTCGATCTCGCGGCCTGCTACCGGCTCACCGCGATGTACGGGATGACCGAGATGGTGGCCAACCACATCTCCTGCCGCGTGCCGGGTACAACCGACCAGTTCCTGATCAATCCTTACGGCATGCTCTACGAGGAAATCGACGCTTCCAGCCTGATCAAGATCGATGTCGATGGCAACACGCTGTTCAATGCGTCGGACTATGACGTCAACGTCGCCGGTTTCGTCATTCACAGCGCCATCCACATGGCCAAGCACGACATGGACTGCGTCGCGCATACGCACACGCCGGCCGGCATGGCCGTCTCGGCGATGGAATGCGGCCTGCTGCCGCTGGCGCAGACTTCCATGCGGTTTCTCCATATCGCCTATCACGATTTCGAAGGCATCGCCGACAATGTCGACGAGCGCGAGCGGCTGGTGAGAGACCTCGGCGACCATGAAGCCATGATCCTGCGCAACCACGGCCTGCTCGTGGTCGGCCGTACGGTGCCGGCAGCCTTCAATGTGCTATTCCGCCTCGAGCGCGCCTGCGAGGTACAGGTCATGGCATTGTCCTGCAACACCAAGCTGATCTATCCGCCGCAAAACATCCTCGAAGACACTTTTGAGCGGATGCAGCCAAAACCCGGCCGCAACACCCGTAACGGCAACCTTGCCTGGCCGGCTCTGCTGCGCAAGCTCGATCGGGCTGATCCGTCGTATCGCAACTGAGAGATCATCCGTTCGTCAGGCGCGCCGCCTCCGCCCGATCTTTGGGCGGAGCCTGCCTGCAATTTGTTCGCACATCCCGTCGCTAAATCGCCGATGCTGATGCCAGGCGTAGCGACAGGTGCGTTCGATGAAGACATTCATTCGCGTAGTTGAACTATGGGTGCCTGACCGAACCCGCACGCGCCTGGAGTTCGGCGGCTGTCTTGCCAGCGAAGAATATTCGGAGTTCAAGGCAATCAGCGAAAACGCGCTGTTCGCCTATGACGAAGGGCTGCCCGGCAAGGCCTGGGCCTCCGGCCATCCCGTCATTCTCACGGAATTCGCAAATTCCTATTTCAAACGCACGGACGAAGCGATCGAAGCCGGCTTGACGTGTGGGGTCGCGCTGCCGGTCTTTGCCGGCGAATTCCTGATGGCCGTAATGGTGCTGTTCTGCGGCGACGACGAAAAGCACGTCGGCGCCATCGAACTCTGGCACAACGATCCGGAAAAATCCCACGAGATGGGCCTGGTCGACGGTTATTACGGTACCGCCGACATGTTCGAGTTCAATTCCCGGCACACCAAATTCCCGCGCGGCTTTGGCCTGCCCGGCCGCGCCTGGAAAGCCGGCATGCCGTTGATCATCAAGGACCTGCACAACGCCAAGAGTTTTCTGCGCTGGGAGGAAGCGAGCGAAATCGGGATCAATTGCGGCGTCGGCATTCCCTACACCACGCCCCAGGATCAGACTTGGGTCTTGACCTTCCTCTCCGCGCAGGCAACGCCGATTGCCAGACGCTTCGAGATCTGGGTGCCGAACCCGTCGCGAACGGAACTGGTGTTTCAGTCCGGCGATTGCAGCAAGAATGCCGATCTGGCCTCGCTCTATGCGACAAAAACAATCGGCAAAGGTGAAGGCAGCATCGGCGGCGCCTGGGCGACGGGGATGCCGGCCATCAATGAACATCTGAAGGTGGACGAATCGATCGCGGCGCAGTTGGCGCGCGCCGCCGGCATGAACCAGATCGTCGTGCTGCCGGTGATCGAAAACGCGCTGCTCAAGGCCGTACTCGCCTGGTATCTCTGAACGTCGTTCGCCGGCGGATCAGCCCGCTTTGCGCCCGTGGTGACTATGCAGTTGCGAGGAGAGAAGCCGTCGCCACTCATTGAATTCCGGGCTTGCGATATCGCGCGGCCGCGCAAGGTCGATCCGATATTCATTGTCGATACGGCCGGGGCCCGGTGACATCACAACGACCCGGTCGGCGAGGAAGATCGCCTCCTCGATCGAATGGGTGACAAAGATGACGGTCAGACCGGTTCGCGACCAGATATCAACCAGCTCGTCCTGCAGGCGCTCACGCGTCATTGCATCCAGTGCGCCGAAAGGTTCGTCCATCAGCACGACCTCCGCGTCGTTGGCGAGCACCCGGGCGATCGCGACGCGCTGCTTCATGCCGCCAGAGAGCTGGTGCGGATAGACGTCGGCAAAGTTCTGCAGGCCGACGAGTTCGATGAAGCGGTCGGTCGTTTCGCGGATTTCGGCCTTGGTGCGCCCCCTCGACTTCGGGCCGAAGCCGATATTGTCGCGGACGTTGAGCCAGGGAAACAGCCCGTAGTCCTGAAATACCATGCCGCGGCTCGGACCCGGCCCCGATATCGGCATGCCCCACATGAGATTGTCGCCGTGCGTGGCGGCCTCGAACCCCGCGGCCATCCGCAGAAGCGTGGATTTTCCACAGCCGGACGCGCCAATCAGGCAGATGAACTCGCCTTTCTTCACGCGCAGATTGGCGCCGCGCAACGCCTCGATCGAGCGGCCGTTCTGCGAATAGGTCTTACCGACGTTCTTCATTTCCAGAATCGGAATCGGGGCTTCAGCCATGCGACGGACTCCATGCCAGAAGGCGTCGCCCGATCAGCATCACCAGCTGGTCGGACAGAAATCCGAACGCGCCGATGACGATCATTCCCGAAATCACGATTTCGGTGCGCGAGAGCTGGCGCGCCTCCATGATGATCGCGCCCAATCCCGTCTGTACGCCGGTCATCTCGCCGACAACGATCACGACCCATGCGAAGCCCAATCCAAGCCGCATTCCGGTAAAGATGGACGGCAGCGCGGCGGGCAGCACGACGCGAAAGAACTGCGCCGATTCGCTGCAACCGAGCATCGAAGCCGCCTCGAACAGCCGCGGCTCGACCGAGCGCACCCCAAAAATGGTGTTCACGAGGATCGGATAGAACGCGCCGAGAAACACCAGAAAGAACGCCGAGCGTGGACCAAGGCCGAAGATGATCATCGCAAGCGGCAGCCACGCCGTCACCGGCACCGGCCGCAAGATCTGGATGGTCGGATCGAGCAACTGACGGACCAACGGCACGCGCCCGATCAGCATGCCGAGCGGCAATGCGACGATCAGGGCCAGCGCGAAGCCGCCATAGACCCGGCTGACGGAGGCCAGCAAATGGATGTGCAGGGTCTTGCTGTAGGCATCGTCATTGATCCCACCGACTGCAAGATCCCAGAGTTCGAGCCAGACTTCGTAGGGTGGCGGGATCAGGCTCCCGGGGCGGCCGACCGTGGCAAAATGCCAGATCGCCAGCATGGCGGCAGGAAATGCTACGGCCAGCAGCAACGGCCGCAGGCGCGGCCACCATGTCGCGGCCCATGACATCTTGCGTGCGGCGACCGCGGCATCTTCGTTGTGGGCCGCAAGCGTGGTCATGGTCAGGTCGGCTTCACCGCATCGACAAAGCTGGTGTCGATGAAGGTTGCGAAATCGGGCAGACGCTTGATCTGCTTCAGCGCCAGCATATGGTCGGCGTAGATTTTCGATTGCTCGATCTGCTTGGCCTCAAGCTTCCATGTCAGTTCGACATTGGGCACCGAAGCCTCGATCGCCTCCTTTTTTTGGCCGAGCTTGCTGGACGCCATTGCGACCATGGCGTCCTTGTTCGTCGCCGCGTAGTCGGTTGCCCGCTGATGGATGCCGAGCATCACGCGGACCAGGTCAGGCTTCTGCGCGATCACGTCGCGATGCGTGCCGAACACCATGTTCAGCGACCCCATCGCCGTCGAGTAAGGATATTCGACCAGCGAACCGATGCCGCTCGATAGCGATACGCCGGGGCCGGGTTCGGCGCCGACATAGGCATCGATGTCGCCGCGAGACAAGGCGATGTGCATTTCGCTGAAGGAAACGCGGACCGGCTCGACATCCTTGATCGTCATGCCTTCCATGCGCAGCCGCTCCAGGAAGAACACTTCCTGCGTCGTACCCGGAAACACCGCGACCCGCTTGCCTTTCAGCTCCTTGATCGAGGCGATCCCCGCATCCTTCTTCGCGATGATCGCCATGCCGCGGTTGCAGGTCGAGGCAATGACGACAACCGGTTCTCCGGCCGCGGCGCCGAGCAGTGCCGCAGCGATGCCGAACGCGCCGAAATCGACCGACTTGGTCACCACGGCGTTCTTGCACTCGGTCGGCGTTTCGAACGGCAGCACCTCGATCTTGTAGCCCGCGGGCACGAACTGATCGTAGAAATAAGGGGCGATGGAGTGGATCAACTTCAGCGCGCCGGCCCGAATGACGACCGGCCCTTCAGCCCGAACGATGGCCGGACTGGCGAACAATCCAGCCCCGAGACCGGCACCAAGGCCGGCAATGAATTCGCGTCGGCGGATCCCAGATGTCATCGTACACTCCCCTTTTGAACCCTGAGAAATGCAACAAACATGCCGCTCGAACAGGCGCTTACCAGCGCCTCGAGCGCGCCCGGAGACCCACCTTCGAGGCGTGTCGAGGCTGCCATTCCGGCGTGAAAGCCCCCGGCAATGCTCCCGTGATTCAAGCGTAATGCGTGGAAAATGGGCGTGCCGAGACCCGACTGACCAGGAAACAGGCGGCTATCGCAGCATCCGGAAGAACTCCCGTACTTCCTGGACGAACAGGTCGGGCTGTTCGAACGCGGCGAAATGTCCGCCCTTCGGCATTTCATGCCAATGCTGGATATTCGTGTAGCTCGCTTCCATCCACTTTCGCACCGGCGTGACGATCTCCTTGGGGAAGACGGCGACGCCCGTCGGTATCGTCACCTTGAACGGCGTGCGGCGCTTGGGCCCGAAACTCTCCCAGTACAGGCGAGCTGACGAGGCGGCGGTCGCCGTCACCCAATAGAGCATGACGTTGTCGAGCAGTTCATCGCGGCCAAGGATGTTTTCGGGATGCCCGTCGCAATCGGTCCAGGCCCAGAACTTTTCCAGAATCCATGCAGCCTGCCCGCTCGGCGAATCCGTCAAGCCGTAACCGAGGGTCTGTGGCCGGGTCGATTGCTGCTTGGAGTATCCGGAATCCCAGTCGGCGTAATGCTGAATGCCATTCAGCGCCCGCGCTTCCTCGGGCGTCGGCTGTCCTTCCACGTTTGGCCGCGCCGACATCGCGAGCGTGATGTGAATGCCGGCGCAATGTTCGGGGTCCTGCGCGCCGATCGCGGTGGTGACCGCCGATCCCCAGTCTCCACCCTGCGCGACATAGCGCGAATATCCGAGGCGATCCATCAACACCGCCCAGCTTGACGCGATGCGGCCGACGCCCCATCCGGTGGTCTTCGGCTTCCCGGAGAAGCCAAAGCCCGGCAGTGAGGGACAAACGACGTGAAACGCGTCGGCGGCGTTGCCGCCGTGCGCCGTGGGATCGGTCAAAGGCTCGATCACCTTGTGAAACTCGACCACCGAACCCGGCCAACCATGCGTGATGACCAGCGGCATCGCTTCCGGATGCGGCGAACGGACGTGCAGGAAATGAAGGTCGAGCCCGTCGATTTCGGTGGTGAACTGCGCAAAGCGATTGAGCCGCGCCTCGCGCGTACGCCAATCATACTCTTCCGCCCAATAGCGGCAGATGTCCTTGATCCATTTCAGCGGCGCGCCCTGGCTCCAGTCCTCAACCAGTTCGGCTTCCGGCCAGCGCGTGTTGCGCAAGCGTGATTTGAGATCGTGGAGCACATCGTCGCCGATCGAAATGCGATAGGGTTTGATTTCCGCGCTCATATGCAGCTCCAACGGGAAGAGAATGAGCAAATAAGTGGCTCGGCGTGAAGCCTACACTCTTCGAGCGCGGAGTTGATAATCCCCGATCATCGACAAATGGCAAGAGGCGAGCCGGTGCGCTTGCAACCGAAGATTTGCTCACGGGCTGAGCTACCGGCTGCTCCTCGCCGGTCCAGGCCCGCATTGTTGACGCGCCGCAGCCCGAACGTGTTTTCGCCTGGTCATGCAGGCTAGCAGCCGCTGTACCGCGGGTCAGGATTGAGGAGTTGTTCGAGATACGCGAGGCCAAAGGTGGCTAGCTGTTTTTCGTCCCGATTGCCTGCGGATTTCAGTGTTTCGAGATAGCGTATGATCTTTGCGCGCGATTGCGCGTCCAAATCAATGCGCCCTGACGTCTTCAAAATACTATCTACGATTTCGCTCATCACGCACTCGCACTGCAATAGGTGCATTGCAGCATTCCGCGCCGGTTCCGTCAACCGTCTCGCTGGCTCGATGGACCAACCGCTATCGCCCGCGGCGACACGACCGTCCGAGGAGGTACTTCTTGAATTGAGGCGGCTCTGTTGACGCGAACCTGGCAGGACGACCGCAGTGTCGAATTTGAGCCAAGCAATCGCTTGGCTGGCCATTATGGTAAGCGCAGCAAATACGAGCGGCATTATCTCCTTACAGGAATACCTACACAAGTCGTGGTTCCATCTGTTTCTTTGGCAGCCTTGCTGCACAGTCTCGCAGGAACCGTCTTGCTTGAAATGCCGTCTTCCGCAGGCCTTGCCAGCCCTGTCGTCGAACCGGGCGCCTGTTCGGCAACTCCACGAACTTCTGCCGGCGCCATGGGCGTCTGGGCCAGGCCCGAAACAGGTGGAGAAGGTTTGGCGCCGCCGAGATCCGAATTGATCGTGCCGGGCGCGCCGACGCCGGTGCGGTTATCGATCACCCCTCCCGTCGTCGAAGAATTGACTGCCGAGGACGAGGGAGCAACGGAAGACGCTGGCGGGCCGCCACCTACACGGCCTGCTGGAGTCCGCCACCGACCGCTCCAGCGGGTGAACCACCATCGACGGCTGGGGTACCAGAACCGGCTGACGTGCCCGTGCCGCCCTGTCCACCGCCACTACCGCCTGCTCCCTGACCCAGGACCATTCCAGTTGATAGAAGGGTCGTGCTGGCGGCTATGATAAGTGTGCGACGAAAACGTATGGCCGACTCCCTAAATAGCCGACTTCCTTGGTTGAACACACAACTGGAATGCTAAGGCTTTTTCCCTTCGCAAACGCTTTCGCGCCATTGCAAATGCGACATCCACCAAGAAGTAATGACGCGACTAAACAATTCTTACGATCCCCGCCCGCCGCGGGCTAACGCCTAGCAACCGGTGAAACGGGAATCCCGTCCTTCATACAATTCCTTCAGATATGCGACAGCAAACTCCGTCAAGCGCTGCGGATCTTCCTGGCCGGCAGTCATCAGCGTATCGATGTACCGTTCAATCCTGTAGCGCGAATAGGCCAGCTGCGAGATGTCTAACTCTTCAGCGAACTCGTATGTTCTAAGCGCCCGATCAACAATATCTCTCATTACAATCACCACGCTGTATCGCAAAAGCTGCATTGCAGCATCCGGATCTTTACCCGTCAAGCAGACCCAAATCGCTCAACCCGAACAAGCCTAAGGCTTAATATTACCCGCGATTCCCGCCCTGCAACGAGCGATCCATTTTGCTCAAAATAGTAGAGGGTAAGGACGT
>Ga0307499_10000092_pt1 | contig 31392 bp, 15 predicted proteins | sample 13_S_MG_FD_201363 | JGI IMG/M metagenome (GOLD analysis project Ga0307499, IMG submission 201363) | Soil microbial communities from Populus trichocarpa stands in riparian zone in the Pacific Northwest, United States - 13_S | ecosystem: Environmental > Terrestrial > Soil > Riparian zone > Trees... | reverse complement strand
CGCCGCGGTGGTGGGGTGGGTCAGCGGGTGAAGACCTGGAATTCGGATAGGCGGACCTGGGCGGCGGTGGGGCTGGCGGTGGCGCAGTCGGTTGCGGCCCGCGGGTCGTCGTCCTGCTCGCCGGCGTAGAGCGGGTTGCCGGTGCACTGGCTGGTCAGGACCCGGAAGCGCAGGTGGGTGGCGGCGGTGGGCGGGAGGTCGAACGAGCGCAGGTTGATCTCCGGGGAGAACGGGCGGAACGCGCCGGCCGGGAAGGCGTTCGTGGGACTGGTGTAGACCGGCAGGAAGCTGGCGTCCTGGCTGCAGTCGGCGACGGCGGCGTTGCAGGCGAGGATGCTGAACGAGCGGACCGCGGAGAACCGGTTCTGCGGGCCCGGGTCGGCGTCGCCGGTGATCGCTGGGCGGAGCATCGCGCTGACGTTCACCTGGCTCACCGTCTGCGGCGCCGTGCCGGCGAGGTCGACGGTGAACTGCTTGCCGGCGACCCCGGTCAGCGAGGCCCAGTCGGTGGCCTCGGTGTCGTCGCCGACCTTGTCCAGGTTGACGCCGTCACCGGTGATCGTCGCGCCGGACGCCACCGAGGCGAGGTTGCGGGGCAGGTTCAGCTTCAGCTCCTGCGTCCGGCCACCGAGGAAGAGGGTGCTGAACTTGTGGGCGCCGAAGCCGGCGCCGACCGCGGTCAGCTGGAACTTGGTGTTCGGCACGATCTGGAACGTGTCCGGCAGGGCCGTCTCCGGGTCGGTGTCGGCGACCGGCACGGCGCGCGCCTCGTAGTCGCCGACGTACACCCGGATCACCGCGCCGGCCGAGTCGCCCAGCGGGGCGAGGTGGACGGTCGCGTTGTTGGCGTACGGGGAGGCGAAGTTCGGCACCGCTTCGGTGTCCGCCGAGCCGTTGGTCGTCGCGTCCATGCCCATCCCGGACTCGGCGAACGCGCCCCAGATGATGTCCTGGTTGGCGCCACCGAACCGGACCAGGTCCGCGGCCAGCATGTTGTCACGCATGTCGAGCATGCTGACGCTGCTGACGGCCTGCAGCAGGAACGAGTCGAACATGAGCTGGATCCAGCGCCGGTTGCCCGGGCAGGCCTGCACCGAGGTGCGCCCCTCGGCGCAGGCCAGCTGGGACGACGGGGTGCCGGCGCCGTACCGGTTCACCATCGCGGTGCGTACCCGGTAGTTCGTGGCGTTCCAGATCTCGCCGTCCGCGTGCACCTCCGGACCGACGAGGTCGAAGCCGAGGTCGGAGTAGTTCAGCGGGCTCTTGCTGATGTCGTAGTTGCGGATGCCGCGGGTGTTGCTGCCGGTGACGTAGGCGCCCTCCACGAACGCGGTGTCGCCGGGCGCCCGCAGGCCGTTCTCGTACAGGTACTCCACCGCGGTCAGGTCGCCCCAGGACTCGCCCATGGACCCGCCCTGGAAGCCGCTGATCCCGCTGTCCGGGCCGGCGATCATGCGGTTGCTGATCGCGTGCGTGTACTCGTGCCCGATCACGGTCATGTCGTAGTCGCCGTCGACGCACGGCGGGTACGCGGTGCCGGCGACCGGCTGCCACATGAACATGTTGGTGGTGGGCTGCAGACCGTCCCGCGGGGTGCCCTGGTTGGCGTTGTTGCGGCTGCCACCCAGCGCGTTCTGCTGGGCCCGGCCCTGTTCGGCGTCGTTGCCCAGGCCGTTCGGCCCGAGGTTGACCGCCTGCAGGTTCCAGGCGCCCTCGGTGAAGCCGAGCAGGTAGGAGAAGTCGTGCATCCGGTTGTGCATCACGAACAGGTTCGTGATCGCCGCGTCGGCGTCGACCCGCTGGGTGGACGTGAACGTCGTCGGGTTGCACCGGGCGGCGTGCCACTGGTCGGTGAACGGGTAGGTGTAGTTGCGCGCGATGCTGGTGGTGGCCGGCGTCGCCGGGGTGCCCCCGCCCAGCGCCAGCACGTTGTTGGCGGAGTTGCCGATGGAGCTGAAGGTCGGTGTGCCGGTGGCCAGGTTGACGTCCCAGGCCTGGTTGGTGTTGGGGTCGCTGGCCGCCTTGGCGCAGCCGGTGCCCGGCTTCAGGCACCACTGCACGCGGCTGTCGGCGCCGGAGATCGGGGCGGTGGCGGGGAAGACGGCCCAGCGCGGGTTGTCGGAGTCGAAGTCGACCAGGTCCTCGCGGATCAGCACGCTGCTGTCCCGGGCGTCCACGTAGCTGGTCACCGCGGTCGGGGCAGCCCCGGCCATGGACGACAGCGTGATCGCGTACGCGGCGCGCGCGCCGTCGGCCGGGGTGGGCACCGCGACCGGGCGGACCTCCACCGGGCCGACCTGGTCGGCGGTCAGGCCCACGTCCCGCAGCGCGGCGGCGACCGCGGCGTCGGCGCCGACGGTGGCCGGCTGGGGCGCGGCGGTGTCGCGGGCCAGCGAGGACGTCACCCGGGCCACCGTGCCGGCGTTGACCAGCACCGCGACCTGGCCGTCGTAGCCGGCGGGCAGGTCACCGAAGCGCTGCCGGAGCAGCACCACCGCGCCGGCGCCGATCGGGTTGACGGCGAGCAGGTCGAGGTTCGCGACGGCCTTGGCGTCCAGGCCGAACAGGTCCTGGTTGGCGGTCAGGTACTGGCGCGCGGCGGTCGCCGGGTCGGCGGCCAGGCCGGTGGCCAGCGCCCGCCCGGTGAACAGCGCGCTCGGGGTGCCGAGCTTGTTGAACTGGACCCGGCCGAGCTTGCTGGCCATCGAGCGCTGCCGGGCGTTCGGGGCGGCGGCGCCGGCCCGGTTGTCGAGGTCCATGGAGCTCTCGCCCGAGTTGGAGTCGATGCTCGGGGCGGCCTTCGCCGCGGCGGCGGGCGCCGGCGCGGCGCCCGCCGGGCCGGTGGCCAGGCCGACCAGCACCACCGTCGCGGCCAGCCCGGCGGCCGCCCGCATGGCCGGTCCCCGTCTCATCTTCGACCCTGATCTGCGCACTGGAGTCCTCCCTGGTCCGGACGTCGCAGGACGCCGGCCGATCAGGCAGGCGTCCGAACCGCACCACATGGGCGCGGCAGGGCAACGAAGTACCGAAAACTGGCCTGTGAGTAGCAGACCAGATCTACCGTGCGCAAGGTGCAGTCACACCGTTGCAGCATGGAGTCAACAGGTATCCGGCTATACCGGACGTAGCATGTCAGGCCGTCGGGTGACCCAGCTCCCGCAGCAGCAGCGCGAACATGTCCGCGTACAGCTGGTCCTCCTGCTCGGTGCTGTCGGCCATGCCGTGCCCGCCGTGTTCCTCGACCCGCAGCAGCACCGGCCGGCCGGACGAGCTGGCCGCCTGCAGCCGGGCCGTCATCTTGCCCGGCTGCCAGGTCGCCACCCGCGGGTCGTTCAGCCCAGTGGTGAGCAGCACGGCCGGGTACCGGACGCCGTCGGTCACCCGCTGGTACGCGTCGGCGACGAGCAGGGCGGCCAGCCCGTCCGGGGTGCTGACGCTGCCGAACTCGGGCACGTTGATCGGTCCGTTCGCGCCGACCTCGGCCCGCAGGGCGTTCACCAGCGGCACCCGGAGCACCATCGCGCCCCACAGCTCCGGCCGGCGGACCAGCGCGCCGCCGGTCGGGATGCCGCCCGCGCTGGCGCCGCTGCCGGCGATCCGGCCGGCCGACGTGTAACCGGCCGCGATCAGGTACTCGGCGCAGTCGATCAGGTCGGTGATCGTGTTCTCCTTGGCCAGCCTGGCGCCGGCCTGCCGCCAGGCGTCACCGAGCTCGCCGCCGCCGCGGATGTGCCCGACCGCGTAGACACCGCCACGCTCCAGCCAGGCGAGCCGGCCCGGCCGGTAGCGCGGCGTGTTCGACAGCCCGTACGAGCCGTAGACGTCCAGCACGGTCGGGTGGCTGCCGTCCAGGGCGAGGTCGGCGCGGTGCAGCAGGGTCACCGGGATGGGCGTGCCGTCCCGGGCCGGCGCCAGCACCCGGTACGTGCGCAGCTCGGGCAGCCCGGCCGGGACCGGCGTCTCGGCCGGCTCGGCGGTGATCTCGCCGGCGGTCAGGTCGTACCGGTAGCCGCGCGGCGGGGTCGTCCAGCCCTCGATCCGCAGCAGCACGGCGACCTCGCCGGGCGGGACCGACCACTCCTGGATCCCACCGTCCAGCGGCAGCGGCACATCCTCCGGTTCGCCCCCGCCCGGTTCGCCCTGGCTCGGTTCGCCCCCGCCCGGTTCGGCGCCGCCCGGCTCGGCCCCGCCCGGCGCGGCGCCGGCCAGGCCGCCCCCGGCCGGCTCGCTGCCGCCCGGTTCGGCGCCGGCCAGGCCGCCCGCGGCCGGTTCGTCCGCGGCCGGTTCGTCCCCGGCCGGTTCGGCGGCACCCGGTTCGGCCCCGGCCGGTCTGGTGGCGGCCAGCCGGAGCCGGCGCAGCCGGCTGACGCCGACGTCCAGGTCGCGGATCAGCAGGTCGGCGCCGACCACCATGACCGCCTCGATCACCCGGTCGGACTCGGGCACCACGACGCGGGCCCGCTCGATCGCCGGGTCGGCCAGCGGGACGCTCAGCACCTGCCCGCGCGGCGCGCCCCGGCCGTTGATCAGGTAGAGCGTGTCGGGGCCGAAGGCGAAGCCGCTGACCCGGTCGTCCGGGCCGGCCACCCAGGCCCACGGGCAGCTGGCCGGGTCGGCCAGCCCGGCCACCGGCGCCAGGTAGATCGTGTTGCTGGACAGCCCGAACGTGGTCCGGTGGCCGGCCAGCGCGGCGTGTGAGACGAGCGCCAGCACCTGGTCGGTGCCGGGCTGGTGGTAGAGGAACGGGCGATCCCGCGGCTGCAGCGGCACCCGCGGGTTCAGCCCGCGGGCGAGCAGCACCTGGTCGGCCGCCGGGTCAGCGCCGAGCCGGTGCAGGCTGGTGCGGCTGTTCAGGCGGTGGGCGGTCGGGGCCGCGCCGGGCGTCGGGTCGAGGTAGGCGTGGTAGCGGAACGACTCGTCGTCGACCCAGCTCAGGAACGGGAAGCGGACGTTGCCGACGGTCTCCTCGACGATCGCGCCGGTCGCCACCTCGATCACCCGGACGGTGGCGTTCTCCGAACCGCCGGCCGATATCGCGCACGCGACGTACCGGCCGGTGCGCGAGGGGCGGTAGAAACCCAGGTGGTGGTGGCCCGGCCCGGGGATCGTGGCCGGGTCCAGCAGCACCCGCTCGACCCCGTCGCCGGACTGCACGGTCAGCGCCGCCACCGGTGCGCCCGGGTCGGTGCGCAGGCAGAACTCCCACTCGCCGGCCCAGCTGAAGCCGGCCCGCTGCGTCCCGGTGCCGCGCAGTTCGCGGATGCGCCGGCGCAGCGGGTCCCGGTCCGGCAGCGCGGCGAACTGCTCGGCCGCCCAGGCGCCCTGACCGGCCAGCCACTGCGCGTACCCGGCCGACGGGGTCTCCATCCAGCGGTACGGATCGGCGACCGCGGTGCCGAAGTAGCTGTCCTGAACCGGCTCAACGCGGGCAATCGGCGGCATGCGCCCCATCTTGCCGCGTGCCCGGACGGGCAGCCGGGGTACCCGGATGAGTGTCCTGTTGCGGGTATGCGCCGCTGGCACGCCGCCCCGACGCTATGGCCCACAGCAGGTTGGTCTGACCCGGGGGGATACGGCATGGCTCAGCAACTCGTGCAGACCTACTCGTTCCGGCGGCAGCGGGCGGTGCTCTCGCCGGACCTGACCGCGACCCTGGTCGCCGGGCCGGCGGACGGGCCGGACCCGGCCGCGCTGGCCCGGATCGAGGCCGAGATGGTCGCCGCCGGGCGGGCCTTCACCGACCGCCGGTACCAGGACGCGATCGGGCACTACCGCACCGCCGAGACCCTGATCTGGCAGCAGCTCGACCCGCGCTCACCGTCGGTATCGGTGACCGGATTCGTGCCGCCGCGGGACGAGACCGTCTTCCAGCCGCTGATCGAGCTCGCGCTGGAGTGGACCCACATCCTGCAGTTCCTGCCGCCGCGGCCGGGCCCCGGCCCGATCACCCCGCTGGACGCGAACGTGCTGAAGGTGGCCAACAAGGTGGACGCCGTCGGCCTGAAGGCGGCCGCGCTGGCCGGCCCGGACGCGGCGACCGCGATCAGCCTGCTGGAGTACGGCACCGCGCTGACCGCGGCCGGAAACATCGAGGGCGCGCGGAACGTGCACGAGCGGGCCGCCAAGCTGGCGCCGGAGGTGGTGCAGCAGTACGACGCCGGCGCCGGCAGGGGCGTACCCGGTGCGGCCGTGCCGGCCGCCGTCGAGGCCGGGCCGCACGCCACCGGCGCCGAGCCGACCGGCCCGGTCCGGCCGACCGGCCCGGTCCGGTCGAACGGTGCGGGCGCGGCCCGGGCGGGGGTTGCGCTGGCGGCCCCGGCGGCGGTGCCGGTGCAGCTGACCGCGCAGCGGTCGCTCAGCCTCAGCACCGTCGCCGGCAGCAAGAGCTTCAGCTGGAAGGTGGGCGCCCCGCCGGCGAAGGAGGTGCAGGATCTGGTCTACGCGGCCCGCACCAGTGCGAACTACCAGCTGGCCACCGACCGGCTGATCCACCCGGTCGAGCCGGCCGACTTCGCGCTGGCGCTGGGGCACGCGTACTTCTACGAGATCCCGCTCGGGCTGGCCGAGTGCTACCACGCGCTGGGCGACTGGCCGGCGGCCGAGGCGAACTACCTGACCGCGGCGAAGTACAAGTACCTGAACGCGCAGACCGAGGCGCCGTTCATCTGGGTCCGGCTCGGCACGCTGTACGTCGACTGGGGCATCGCGCTGTACAAGCTGGAGGAGTTCCAGAACGCGCTGAACATCTTCACCCGGGTCGTCACGCCGAACCGGACGGTCCCGGTCAGTCCATTGTGGACAACGGCCGGGCTGGCCCCGGCGGTCGGCCTCGCCACCCCGCTGGTGTCCAAATTGGACGACATCGCCGCGCTGTCGGCGCAGGCCGCGATCGGGACCGTGCTGCTGTCCGCCTGGCAGCAGATCGTGAAGCTGGTTGCCGGGCTGGACTTCTGGGGGCTGCCGACCCAGATGGTTCCGATCTGGACCTACGACTACCTGCGCTCGGTGGCGGTGCAGTTCGCCCAGCTGGCCGTCTCCACCGAGCGGGACGTGATCAGCTACTGGTCCCGGGCCGAGGCCGCCGACCTGACCCGGCTGCAGCTGGTGCAGGCCAGCGGGCAGGCGCAGGCCGAGGTGTCCGTGGCGCAGCGCCAACTGGCCGCCGCGAACGCCGAGACCGACGCGTACGGCAAGGCGCTGGCGCTGGCCAACAAGCGGGCGGCCGACGCGAACACCGACGCCACCGCGTACGCGGCGATGTCGTCCGACGCGCTGATGCACCAGGCGCTGTCGCAGCAGCTGTCCGGCGGCGAGGACGGCGACGCCAGCCAGCTGGACGCGCTGGCCGACCGGATGATCCTGGGCAACTACAGCCTGTCCGGCGACGCGGGCACGCTGGCTGCGGCCGAGGGGCTGACCGCGGCCCGGCTCAACCAGCAGTACGAGGTCGGCCGGATGCAGCGGCAGGCGCAGGAGCTGGGGCTGGCCGCCAACCAGGCGCAGGCCGAGCTGGCCGCCGCGCAGGCCCGGGCCAGCGCGGCCAGCGCCGCGGTCGGGCTGTCCCAGCTGCGCGCGCACGACGCGCAGCAGCTGGCGGCCGCGTTCAACGCGCAGGTCTTCACCCCCGAGGTGTGGTGGCGGCTCGGCGACACGCTGGACGGCATCTACCAGCGCTACCTGGCGATGGCGCTGCAGGTGTCCCGGCTCATGCAGCACGCGTACAACTTCGAGACCGACTCCGACCTGCACGTGATCCGGGCCGACTACGCCAGCGTGGAGGTGGCCGGGCTGCTCGCCGCGGACGCGCTGCTGGCCGACATCGAGCAGTTCGACTTCGACCTGGTCACCCAGACCAAGGACAAGGTGCAGCCGGTCAAGCTGACCGTCTCGCTGGCCGAGAAGTACGGGTACGCCTTCGAGACCCAGTTCCGCGGCAGCGGCGCGCTCGACTTCGAGACCTCGATCGACGACTTCGACCGCGCGCTGCCGGGCACCTACGCCGGCCGGCTGGAGGCGGTCGAGGTGGCCGTGGAGGGGCTGATCCCGGCCACCGGCCTGCACGGCACGCTGACCAACAACGGCGTCTCGTCCTACCGGATACCCGGCGGCACCGGGCTGAAGTACCGGCTGCAGCCGCGCGAGACGCTCGTCCTGTCCGACTACGCCAAGCGCAGCGACGAGCTGCTGCTGCCGACCGACCCGCGGGTGCGCGGCGTGTTCACCGGCGCCGGGGTGGCGTCCAGCTGGCGGCTGGAGCTGCCGAAGGCGGTCAACGACCTGGACTACGGCTCGCTGCTGGACGTGAAGCTGACCTTCTACTACCAGGCCCGGTTCGACCCGGACCTGCGCACCGCGGTGCTGGCCCAGCTGGCCGCGCACCCGTCGATCAACGCCGGGCAGCGGGCGGTGCCGCTGCGCTGGCTCTACCCGGACGCGTTCTTCCGGCTGCAGGACACCGGTTCGCTGACGATCACGCTCGGCCCCGGCGACTTCCCGCGCAGCCAGGCCAGCCCGGTGCTGACCAGCGTCGGCCTGGTGCTCGCCACCGACGGCACGGTGCCGGCGGCCGGCATCGCGGTCGATCTGGCCACCCCCGGCCACCCGGCCGCGGTCCGGGCCACGACGGCGGCCGGCGGGATCATCAGCGGCACCGCCGGTGCCTGGGTCCCGCTCGGCACCGGCACCGCGTTCGGTGCGTACACGCTGGCCATCCCGGCCGCGGCCAACCCGGCCCTGGTGCACGACGGCGCGCTGGACCTCGGCCCGATCGGCAACGTCGCGCTGGTGCTGGGCTACTCGTTCACCCCGCGGGCCTGACCGGCATGGCGGAGACGAGCGGGGTGGACCCGCGGGTGCTCTCGCTGCCGTCCGGCGGCGGGTCGCTGCGCGGGCTGGGCGCCAGCTTCAGCACCGACCTGAACACCGGCACCGGCGGCTACGGCGTCCCGCTGGAGCTGCCGGCCGGCCCGAACGGGATCAAGCCCAAGGTCGACCTGACCTACCAGGCCGGCGGCGGCAGCGGCCCGTTCGGGATGGGCTGGACGCTCGGCACGATGACGATCACCCGGCTGGTCGACGCCGGCGTCCCGACCTACGGCGCGGCGGACCGGTTCACCCTGGCCGGGGTCGGCGAGCTGATCCCGATGCCGGACGGCAGCTGGCGGCCCGAGGTCGACACGCTCACCTGGCGGATCCGCCGGGTCGGCGCCGGCTGGGAGATCACCGACCGGGACGGCACCGTGCACGAGCTGGGCCAGACCGCGGACGGCCAGGTGGCGCTGCCCGGCGGTGGGTCGCGGATCGCGTCCTGGCTGCTGGAGCGCAGCACCGACACCGGCGGCAACGCGATCGGCTACGCCTACCGGGGCGCCGCCGCCGGCGCGATGCGGCTGCCGGACACGATCAGCTGGGGCGGCTACCAGCTCCGGTTCGGCTACCAGCCCCGGCCGGACCCGCTGCTCACCGGCCGGTACGGCGCGCTGATCGAGACCACCGACCGGTGCACCGGGGCCGAGCTGCACGTGCTGGCCGAGGCGCCGTCGCTGGTGCGCAGCTGGGAGCTCGGCTACCAGCAGGCGGCCGGCACCGGCCACTCGCTGCTGACCTCGGTGCGGCTGCGCGGCCACGGCGCCGACGGCACGATCGCCGAGGCACCGTTGCTGACCCTCGGCTACACCGAGCCGGCCCGGCCGACGCTGGTCCGGCTGGCGACGCCGGCGCTGCCCGGCGCCGGCCCCGGGTCGCTGTCCACCGGGCAGGGCGAGCTGGTCGACCTGACCGGCGACGGGCTGCCGGACGTGCTGGAGGTGGGCCCCGGGCAGGCCCGGTTCTGGCGCAACCTCGGCGGCGGCCGCTGGCAGCTGCCGGAGCGGCTGACCCAGCTCCCGCCCGCGCTGGCCAGCACCGGGGCCGCGTTCGCGGACGTCACCGGCGACGGCACCGCCGACCTGCTGGTGCTGGACCGGCCGACCGGCGGCTACTACCCGCTGCGCCCGGCCGGCGGCTTCGGCCCGCCGGTGGTCTGGCGGGACGCGCCGGCCACCCTGTTCGGCGCCGGCACCCGGCTGGTCGACCTGGACGGCGACGGCGTGACCGACCTGCTGGCCCAGCGCGCCGGCTACGGCCTGGAGCTCTGGTTCCGCGACGGCGTCGGCTGGTCGGACCGGCCGGTGCTGGCGCCGGACGGTCCGCCGGTGGATCTCACCGACCCGCGCACCCGGCTGGCCGACCTGACCGGGGACGGGCTGACCGACCTGGTCCGGGTCCGCGGCGGCCGGGTCACCTACTGGCCGTACCTGGGGCACGGCCGCTGGGCCGCGGCGCGCGACCTGGGCGAGCTGCCCGGCGCCCCGGACCGGATCGACCCGGACCGGTTGCACCTGATCGATGTGGACGGCGACGGCGCCGCCGACTGCGTGTACGTGGACGCCGGGCAGGTGCTGGTCTGGCACAACCGGTCCGCGCGCAGCTGGTCGGAGCCGACCGTGGTGCGCGGTACCCCGGCCTGCCGGCCGTCCGACGTGCGGATCGTCGACCTGCTCGGCACCGGCGTCCCGGGCGTGCTCTACCAGCTGGTGCCGTCCGGCCGGGCCGGCACCGCGGCGCTGTTCCTGGATCTCTCCGGCGGCCGCAAGCCGTACCTGCTGACCGGCATCGACGCCGGGCTGGGCATCACGACGGCGATCGACTACCGGCCGTCCACCCAGTTCGCCACCGAGGACCGGGCCGCCGGCCGGCCGTGGCGCTCGTTCTGCCCGTTCCCGGTGCAGTGCGTCGCCGAGGTGACCGAGACCGACCAGGTCACCGGCGAGGTCCGGCGGGTGCGGCACCGCTACCACGAGGGGCACTACGACGGCGCCGGGCACACGTTCGCCGGTTTCGCCGAGGTGGAGGTGACCGAGGTCGGCGACGCCACGATGCCGACCCTGGTCACCCGCAACCGCTACTCCGTCGGGCTGCACCCGGACGACCCGACCCGGCCGCTGACCGGTACCGACAAGCTGCGGCACGGCGCGCTGCGCCGCCGGATGCTGGCCACCGCGCGGTACGCCCCGGACGGCTCGCCCGCCGCCGACCGCCCGTTCCAGCAGGTCCACTACGAGCACGAGGTGGTGCTGACCGCGGCGCTGGACGGGCGGTGGGTCGCGCAGCCCCGGCAGACCCGGGTGCTGGAGGAACAGTGGGAGCGCGGCACCGCGCCGTACGCGTTCCGCGAGATCAGCTACCTGGCCTACGACGGCGACGGCAACGTGCTGCGCCAGCGGGAGCGGGCCTGGCGGGCCGGCGGCCCGGACGACCTCGACATCACCACCACGATCACGTTCGCCAGCAACCAGACCACGCACGTGCTCGGCAAGCCGGCCCGGGTGACCGAGACCGACGCCGCCGGCACGGTGCTCTCGACGCTGCTGCACCGCTACGACGGCCCGGCGCACGAGGGCCTGCCGGCCGGGCAGGTGACCGCCGGCTTCCTCACCCGGCTGGACAAGCTGGCCGTCCCGGACGCCGTGGCCACCGCGGTGTACGGCGCCGACCAGCCGGACTGGGCCGCGCTCGGCTACCGCCGGCTGCCCGGCGAGACCGGCTGGTGGGCGCCGGCGATGAGCTACGCCCGGAACATCGGCCCGGACGGCATCCTGGAGGTGGAGTGCCGCGGCCCCAACGGCCACCCGACGGTGTCGCGGTACGACCCGGGCCAGCAGTTCGTCACCCGGGTCACCGACGCGGTCGGCAACGTGCGGTCGGCCGAGGTCGACCCGCGCACGGCCCAGGTCCGGGCCGTCACCGAGGCGGACGGGTTGGTCGTGTCGGACGTCTTCGACCCGCTCGGACGGGTGCTGGCCACGATCAAGCCGGGGGACAGCGCCGCGCTGCCGACGGCCGACTACAGCTACGCCGCCGCGGCCGGGGGCCGGCCGACCCGGCTGACCACCCGGCGCCGGGAGACCAGCGGCGCGCCGTCCACTTTGGACGACGTGCTGCACCTGAACGGGCGGGGCCAGACGCTGGCCAGCTACGTCGAGGGGGAAGGCGACGCCGGCCGGGAGTGGATCGCCCGGGACGTGGTGGCCTTCGCGGCCCGGGGCGCGGTGGCCCGCCGCTACCTGCCGCACTACCGGTCCACTGTGGACTACCAGCCGGCCGCCGCCGGCACGCCGCACCTCGACCTGCGCTATGACGCGGTCGGCCGGATGATCAGCCAGACCAGGCCCGGCGGCGCCCGGCTGGAGCAGGAGTTCGGGCCCGGCTACGTGATCGCCCGGGACGAGGCGACGCTCGCCGGGCTCCGGCTGCACGCGATCACCAGCCGGCTGGACGCCGAGCGCCGGGTGATCGCGGTGGAGCACCTGACCAGCGGCGGCAGCGCGGTCTCCCGCTACACCTACACCGGCCGGGACCGGCTGGTCCGGGTCGAGCACCCGGACGGCGGCGCGACCACGCTCACCCACGACCTGGCCGGCCGGCTGCTGGCCACCGACAGCCCGGACACCGGCCGGGTCGTGTTCGTCCTGGACCCGGCGGGCAACCAGGTGGAACGCCGGCTGGCCAACGGCAGCCGCAGCCGCACCCAGCTGGACGCGCTGGACCGGCTGGTCGCCAGCTACGTGGACGGGTCCGCCACGCCGACCCTGCGGTACCGGTACCTGGACGCCGCCGACCCGACCCCGGCCGACGGCGAACTGGGCCGCCGGGCCCGGCTGCACCAGGTGATCGACGCGGTCGGCACGGTCAGCTTCGGCTACGACGCGCTCGGCCGGATGACCCAGACCAGGCGCACGGTCGACGCGCTGGCCGGGCACGACCTGGTCACCGACATCAGCTACGACGCGCTCGGCCGGGAGACCGGCAAGGTGCTGCCGGCGCCGGCTCCTGGTGGCCCGCGCCGGGTCGTCAGCTACGGCTACGACCGGCGCGGCATGCTGGTCTCCTCGCCCGGCGTGGTGCGGTCGGCCGGATACGACGTGCTGGGCCGGCTGCGCCGGATCGAGTACGGCAACGGCACCGTCACCACCGCCGACTTCGACCCGGTCACCGGCCAGCCGACCAGCCAGCGGCTGACCGGTCCCGGCGGCGAGGTGCTGCGCCGGAACGACTACACCTTCGACGCGGCCGGCCTGCTGTCCACAGTGGACGCCGCGGACGCGGTCGAGCGGGCCAGCTACGGCTACGACGACTTCGGCCACCTCACCAGCGCGACCTACCCGACCGGCCCGGCCCAGGGCTGGACGGTCAGCCCCGGTGGAAACGTGACTTCGGTAGCCGGTATCGGCGCACTGACCTACCCGGCCGGCTCGGCCCGGGTGACCGCGGCCGGCGGCGACACGTACGGCTACGACCCGGCCGGCTTCCTCACCACCGCGCCGTACGGGGAACTCACCTTCAACGGGTTGGACGACCTGGTGCGGGTGGAGTTGACCGACGGCCGGGTGGTCGACCAGGTCTTCGACTACCGCGGCCAGCGGGCGGTCCGCAGCGTCACCGGCGGGTCGGTCAGCATCACCGCCGACCCGCACATCGAGTTCGCCGACGGCGCCGCCACCGTCTGGGTCACCTTCGGCGACCAGCGGGTGCTCGCGGTCACGCCGGCCGCGTCCGCGTTCCTGCACCCGGACGGCACCGGTACCGGCGTGGTCTACACCGACGCCGCCGGCGGGCTGGTCGCCCGGGTCGTGCTGGACGCCTACGGCGGGCTGCGCGCGGTGCTCGGCCCCGGTGGCGCCGGCAGCGTCGGGATCGTGCCGGGCGGGGTGCGCTACCACGGGCAGCCCTTCGATGCCGACCTCGGGCTGCTGTTCCTCGGCCGGCGCGGGTTCGACCCGCGGCTGGCCCGGTTCGTCTCGCCGGACCGCACGATCGCCGGCGTCTACGGCCCGGACAACTGGAACCCCTACTGCTACGGGCACGGCAACCCGCTGCGCAACGCCGACCCGACCGGCCAGTTCTCGGTCGGCGACTTCTTCGCGATCTTCGCGGTGGTCGTCGTGGTGGCCGTGCTGATCGTGGCCGGGATCTTCACCTACGGCAGCACCTGGGCGCTGGCCGGGATGACGATCAGTGCCAGCGCGGTGTTCTTCGGGGCCGCCGCCGGGGCCGCGGCCGGCGCGATCCTGGGCGGGATCGCCGCCGCCAAGGCCGGCGAGGACATCTGGAAGGGCGTCCTGTTCGGCGGTCTGGTCGGCGGCGCCTGCGGGGCGATCGGCGGCGCGCTCGGCTCGGTCGCGTTCAACGCGCTCGGCGGGTTCGCCGCCAAGGGCTTCATGTCGTACCTGGCGTTCATCGTGTCGGGCGCGATCGAGGGCGCGTTCTCCGGCGCCGGCACCGGCGCGGCGATCGGCTTCGCCGGCGGCAAGGGCACCGCCGAGAGCTTCTGGACGCACGTCGCCAAGGGGGCGCTGATCGGCCTGGTCACCGGCGCGGCGTTGGGTGCGGCCAGCGCGTACATCAAGGCGAACGGGTTCGGGCTGAACATCGGGCTGGCCAAGCTGGACCCGCGGACCCCGGCCGCCGGCGGCCTGTCCGAGCAGGTCGACTTCCTGGACGCCTCGGCCGGCCTCGGCGCCAACGCGGTGGTCAGCCCGGCGCACGGGGCCACCTCGCTGATCTCGCTCGGCCCGCCGAGCAGCCTGGCGTTCCACATCCCGCTCGGCTGGGTGCCGGAGTTCGTCAACTACGTCGGTGTCACCGCCGCCACCGACACGCTGATCGGTCTGGACAAGTACGACGTCCTCCGGTTCGGCGACGCGCTGTTCCTGGTGCTGGAGGCGGCGCCGTACTTCATCGGCGTCACGCTCACCATCCTGGACGCCGGCAAGCTGCTGGACTGGGCCAAGAACCCGGTCCGCGACTTCTTCGCGATGCCGGCCTGAGCGCCGGCCGGGAGTGGTCTGATCCACTCCCGGCCGCGGCGTCCGGAACACCGCGCGTCCGGTAGCTGCCGCGGACACAGCCGGTGTCGTTATCGTGACCGGATCAGTCGGGATGGTCCGGAGGATGCCAGTGCTGGTGGAGGAGATCCGCGGCCCGGAGGAGGTGCGATCGCGGCTGGACCAGCTGGCCCGGGCGGCGCAGCGGTCCGCCTGGAGCGTCAACCCGGGCCCGCCGCCGGCGGCGCACCTCCTCGTCGCCAGCCGGGCGCTGGACGAGCAGAGCCGGGCCCGCGGGGTGTGCAGCCGGTCGGTGTTCGGGCTGGCCGCGATCGCCGACGCGGCGATGGGCGGCTACCTGGCCGACGTGGCCGCGGCCGGCGACGAGGTTCGGGTGCATCCGGACCCACCGCTGCGGCTGCTGCTGATCGACGGCGAGTGCGCGGTGATCCCGGTCGCCGGCGACGACCACGCCAGCGGCGCCTACGTGCTGCACGGCCGCGCGCTGGTGGCCCCGCTGCGGATGCTGTTCGAGCAGGTCTGGGCGGTCGCCCAGCGGTTCGCCCCGGCCTGCGGCCCGTGCCCGGACGAGGCCCGGCTGCGCCAGGTCGTGACGATGCTGGCTGAGGGTCACAAGGATGAGGCGGTGGCCCGCCGGATGAACATCTCGGTGCGCACCACCCGCCGGCTGATCACCGCCAGCGTGGAGCGGCTGTCCGCGCAGAGCCGGTTCCAGGCCGGCGTGATGGCCGTCCGCGCCGGCTGGGTCGCCGGCGGCCAGCCGCCGGAGGCGTAGCCCGCTGCCGTTGCCGGTCGGCGGCCAGGGCCGGGTCAGCGGCCAGCGCCGGTCGGCGGTCAGGGCCGGTCGGCGGCCGGTGCCGGTCAGAGCTGGACGTTGTGGCCGGCGCCGTGCCGGTGCGCGGCGGCCAGCACCAGCGCGGCGGCGGCCGCGTCCTGCACGGCCACGCCGACCGACTTGTAGACGGTGAGGTCGTCCCGGCCGCACCGCCCCGGGGCGGCGCCGGAGACCAGCTCGCCGATCTCCACCACCGCACGGTCGATGCCGCACAGCTCGACCGCGCCGGCCGGCGGCGCGGCCAGCGTCACCTCCCGGGACTCCACCGCGAGCACCGCGGCCGCCCGGATCGTGTCCGCGTCCAGCTCGCCCCGGCCGGTGGTGTTGTAGCCGACCGAGTTGACGTGGCAGCCGGGCGGCAGCCACTCCCGCCGCAGTACCGGATCGGCGGCGTGGGTGGTCAGGCAGACCACGTCCGCGTTGCGGACCGCCTCGGCCACCGAGTCGAGGGCGCCGACCGTCGCGCGCAGCGTCATGTCCAGCTCGGCGGCCAGGGTGCGGGCCCGGATCGGGTTGCGGCCGGCGAGCACCAGCTGGCTCAGCCCGCCGGCCCGGTCCAGCGCGTGCGCGTGCGCCCGGGCCTGCACGCCGGTACCGATGATCGCGGCCCGCCGGCTGCCCGGCCGGGCCAGCAGCCGGGTGGCCAGCGCCGAGCCGGCGGCGGTGCGGGCGGCGGTCAGGTAGGTGCCCTCGATGATCGCCACCGGTTGGCCGGTGTCGCCGTCGAAGCAGCAGACGACCGCCTGATGGCTGGGGATCTCCCGGTTCGCCGGGAAGACACTGACCAGCTTGACCGCGAGCGTCCGGGTGGACGGCAGGTACGCCGGCATCGCGGCCAGCAGGCCGTCCCGGTCCGGCACGGTGGCCGCGATCCGGGCCGGCATCGAGACCGCGCCGCTGCTGAGTTCGGCCATCGCGGCCGTCAACGCCTCAACCAGGTCGGCCGGGTCGAGTAACGCCTCCACCTCAGCGCCTGACAAGATCAACATCGTGCATCCCCCGTGTTCGACTGATTCGACGATCTCGCGCCCGTCAAGTTATCGCCCCGATGCCCTAACATTGTCCGGTTCCGTGGGGGTGGCCGTGGGCACGGTAAGCGTTGCGGACCACATCATGGTGCCGTTCGCCGGGTCCGGTTCGGGTGCTGGCCCACTGAGTTGGGGCCAGCAGGAGATGTGGGGGGCCATCCAGCGGATGGGCTCGTCGCTGGCGCTGGGCGGGGTGAGCACACTGCAGCCCGGCATGACCGTCGAGATGGCGGCGACCGTACTCAGCTTCATCGTCGGCCGGCACCCCTCGCTGCGGACCCGGCTGCGGCCCGGCCCGGGCGGTCGGGTCGAACAGGTGGTGGCCGCCGCGGGTGAGGTCCGGCTGGAGATCGTGGACGCCGGCGACACCGACCCGGCCGAGGTGGCCGAGGCGATCCGGGGCCGCTACCACGACGCGGAGTTCGACTACGCCGACGAGTGGCCGGTGCGGATGGCGGTGATCCGGCACCGCGGCGCGCTCACCCACACCGTCGCGATGTACTGCCACCTCGCCCTGGACGGCGAGGGACTGACCGCGCTGATCGCCGATCTGTCCACAATGGACTTTCAGACCGGCCGGTCGGAACGGCCGGTGACCGGACTGCCGCCGCTCGAGCAGGCCCGCTGGCAGGCCAGCCCGGCCGGGCAGCGCCGCAGCGAGGTGTCGCTGCGGTACTGGGAGCGGATGCTGCGCGAGATCCCGGCCAGCCGGTTCGCCGCCGCCGCCGAACCGGGCGGGCCGCGCTACGCCGAGGTCGGGTACCGGTCGCCGGCCACCGACCTGGCCGCCCGGGTGGTCGCCGCGCGCACCGGCCTGGACACCTCGCCGGTGCTGCTGGCCGCGTTCGCCGTCGCGGTGGCCCAGGTCAGCGGCCGGAACCCGAGCGTCGCGCAGGTGGTGGTGAGCAACCGGTTCCGGCCCGGGCTGGCCGAGTCGATCAGCACGGTCAGCCACCCCGGCCTGTGTGTCATGGACGTGGCCGGAGTCAGCTTCGACGAGGCGGTGCGCCGGGCCCGGCTGGCCTCGCTGAGCGCGTACAAGAACGCGTACTACGACCCGCTGCGCAAGATCGAGTTGATCGAGCGGGTGAGCCGGGAGCGGGCCGAGGAGCTGGACATCGCCTGCTTCTACAACGACCGCCGGTCGCCGGCGCAGCGCGAGGTCACCGGCCCGCCGGCCACCCCGGCGGAGATCCGCGCCGCGCTGCCGGCCAGCGTGTTGGCCTGGCAGGACGTCCCGGTGGACCCGGCCAGCGAGCGGTTCTTCCTGCACCTCAACGACGCCCCCGGCACGGTGGACATCCGGCTGGCCGCCGACATCCGCTACCTGCCGGCCGCCGGTGTGGCGGCCTGCGTCCGGGCGATGGAGGCGATCGTCGTAGCAGCCGCCCTGGACCCGGCCACGCCGACCGGCCTCTGAACCAGCCGCACCCTTACGCCCGGGCGTCCGGGGTGGCCACAGCGTCCGGGGTGGGCATGGTCTCCAGGGTGGCCACGGACGGGCCGCGGGCCTGCCGCGCTTCGACGCCCGCGGTCTCGGTGGCGCGCAGCACGCGCAGCGCGTTCTGCCAGGTGAGCTTGGCCAGTTCGGGGTCGGACCAGCCGCGGCCGGCCAGTTCGGCCAGCAGCGCCGGGTAGCCGTCCACGCCGGCCAGCCCGGTGGGGACCACCGGGGTGCCGTCGAAGTCGCCGCCGAGGCCGACATGGTCCACCCCGGCGACCGCCCGGACGTGCTCGATGTGGTCGGCCACGTCGCCGACCCCGCACGGCGGGCACGGGTTGGCCGCGATCCAGGCGGCCCGGGCCGCCGCCCAGGCCGGGCCGTACTCCAGCCGGCCGGCGGCCAACCGGTCGAGCTCGGCGCCCAGCCGCAGCTGCCAGGCCCGGCACGGCTCGGTCAGGAAGCCGGGGACGAACGTGACCATCACGATCCCGCCGGTGTCCCGGACCCGGGCCAGCACATCGTCCGGCACGTTGCGGGGGTGGTCGCACAACGCCCGGGCGCTGGAGTGGGAGAAGAACGCCGGCGCGGTCGACACGTCCAGCGTGGCGTGCATGGTGCTCGGGGCGACGTGCGAGAGGTCGGCCAGCATGCCGAGCCGGTTGCACTCGCGCACCACCTCGCGGCCGAACGCGGTCAGCCCGCCGACCGCCGGCACGTCGGTGGCGCTGTCCGCCCATGGGGTGTTCCGGCTGTGCGTGAGCGTGAGGTAGCGGCAGCCCAGCGCGTACAGCATCCGCAGCGTGCCGAGCGAGCCGGCGATCGAGTGGCCGCCCTCGATGCCCAGCAGCGAGGCGACCCTGCCGGCCGCGTGCGCCCGCTCCACCTCGGCGGCGGTACCGGCCAGGGCCAGGTCGTCCGGGTAGCGCGCGACCAGCCGGTGGACCACGTCGATCTGCTCCAGGGTGGCCGCGACCGCGGCGTCACCGGCCAGGTCGCAGGACACGAACACGGACCAGAACTGGCCGCCCACCCCGCCGGCCCGCAGCCGCGGCAGGTCGGTGTGCAGCCCGGTGCCGGTCTGGTCGGCGGCCACGTCCAGCCGATCGAGGTCGTAGCCGACCCGCCAGCGCAGCTCCCAGGCCAGGTCGTTGTGCCCGTCCAGGACCGGTGCGGCGGCCAGCAGGGCGCTGATGCGGCCCGCCATCGGGCCCGGGGTCGGGGCAGCCACCCGGCCAGGCTACGCCGGCCGGCGTCCAGCAGAACCGGACGCCGGGCGGCGCCGGTGCCGTGAGATATGCACATGCCCGGCGAGCATGTGTCAGGGATGTCACTCGATGGGTATGCCGAGCAGGGCTCAGACATTCCGGAAGCTCACCGAGTCGGGACGGAGAGCAGGAGTGGCGGGAACGCTGGAGTTCGGGCTGCTGGGTCCGCTGGAAGTGCGGCGGAACGGGGTCGCCGTGCGGATCAAGGCGGCGAAGCAGCGCGCGCTGCTGGCCGCCCTGCTCGTCGACGCCAACCGGGTGGTGCCGATCGACGTGCTGGTGGCCCGGCTCTGGGATCATGCACCGCCCCGGGGCGCCCGCAACACGCTGCAGAACTACGTGCTGCGGCTGCGCGCGTTGGTCGGCACCGGCTGCGCGGGGGTCATCGAGACCCGCCCGGAGGGGTACCTGATCGAGACCGCCGCGGACGCGGTGGACCTGCACCTGTTCCAGGCCCTGGTACGGACCGCCGAGGACGTCGCCGCCGACCAGCCGGAGCGGGCGTCCGAGCTCACCGGCCGGGCGCTGGATCTCTGGCGCGGGCCGCCGCTGCTGGATGTGCCGTCCGAGTTGCTGCACCGGGAGCTGGTGCCGGCGCTGACCGAACGCCGGCTGGCCGCGGTCGAGCTGGGCATCGCCGCCGACCTGCGGCTCGGCCAGCCGCAGCGCCGGATCAGCGAGCTGCGGGAGCTGACCGCCACCTACCCGCTGCGCGAGGAGCTCTGGGCCCAGCTGATGCTGGCGCTCTACCAGGCCGGCCGGCAGGCCGAGGCGCTGGAGTCCTACCAGACCGTCGCCGGCCTGCTGGTCGAGGAGTTGGGCGTCGACCCGGGCCCGCAGTTGCGGGCCGCCCAGCAGGCCGTGCTCACCGGCGGCCAGCCGGACCCGGTGGTCGGCCCGGCTGTCGGGTCGGGGGCTGGCCCGGTGGTCGGGTCTTTGGCCGGCTCGGCGGTCGGCCCGGTGGTCGGGTCGATGGCCGGTTCGGCAGTCGGGCCGGTGGCCGGTTCGGTGGTCGGGCCGGCGGCCGGCGGGCGGAACGAGCTGCCCGGTGACCTGCCGGACCTGGTCGATCGGGACGAGGACCTGCGGGCACTGCTGGCCGCGCTGCCGGCCGGGCCGGCGCCCGCCGCGATGGTCGCGGCGATCGACGGGATGGCCGGGGTGGGCAAGACCGCGCTGGCCGTGCACGCCGCACATCACCTGACCCACCGGCACCCGGACGGTCAGCTGTTCCTCGACCTGCGCGGGCACAGCGCCGGCCGGCAGCCGACCGCGCCGGCCGCGGCGCTGGCCACGCTGCTGCGCGCGGTCGGCGTCCCGGACGGCCAGCTCCCGGCCGGGCTGGACGAGCGGGCCGCGCTGTGGCGGGCCGCGCTGGCCGGCCGGCGGGTGCTGCTGCTGCTGGACGACGCCGCGGACCCCGCGCAGGTGCGGCCGCTGCTGCCCGGCGGCTCCGGCTGCCTGGTGCTGATCACCAGCCGGCGCCGGCTGACCGACCTGGACACCGCGTACACCTGCACGCTGGATGTGCTCTCGGCGCCGGCCGCCGGGGAGCTGTTCACCCGCGTCGCCGGCGCCGACCGCGGCACCGGCCCCGATCCCGGCTCGGCCGCCGACGCCGAGCGGGCGGCGGTGGACGCGGCCGCGGTGGCCGAGGTGGTGCGGCTGTGCGGCGGGCTGCCGCTGGCGATCCGGCTGGCCGCGGCCCGGCTGCGCGGCCGGCCCGGCTGGCGGGCGGTGCACCTGGCCAGCCGGCTGCGGGACGAGCAGCGCCGGCTGGCCGAGCTGGCCACCGGCGACCGCAGCGTGGCCGCCGAGTTCGCGCTCTCCTACCAGCACCTGAGCGCCGCGCAGCAGCGGTTGTTCCGGCTGCTCGGGCTGGTGCCGGGCAGCAGCTTCGACCCGTACCTGGCCGCTTCGCTGGCGGCCGTGCCGGTGCCGGTGGCCGAGCAGCTGCTGGAGGAGCTGGTGGACGTGCACCTGGTGGAGGCACCGACCCCGGGCCGCTACCGGCTGCAGGGCCTGCTCTACACGCACGCCGGCCGGCACGCCCGGCTCACCGAGACCGCGACCGAGCTGGGTGCCGCCCGGGTCCGGCTGTACGACTTCTACCTGCACACCCTGCTCGCCGTCGCCCGCAACCGCGGACTGCCGGCGGGGCCGGCCGCCGGCACCGGCGATGCGCCGGCCGGCCCGGGGGGTGCGCCGGCCGAGCCGGTCGGGGAGCCGGCGCCCGGCGTCCAGCCGGTGCCGTTCGCGGACGAGCGGCAGGCCGCCGGCTGGCTGGCCGCCGAGGCCGGCAACCTGCGGGCCCTGCTCGACGCGACCGACCCGGACGAGCCGCGCGGACAGCGGCTCGCAGCCGTCCTCAGCCGCCTCCGCGGCCACCATCGGCAGTAGCCCGGCCCGTCTGCAGTGGCCCCGGCCCATCGGCAGTGGCCCGGCGGCAGCGGCCGGCAGTGGCCCGGCCGGCAGTGGCCTGGGCGCGCAGAGGTCCGGCCGGCGGCGGCCCGGCCCAAGGGGACAGCGGCCAGGGGCCGGGCGGTAACTCGGGCCTGGTCCGGCGGTGACCGGCGGGTCGGCCCGGCGTGACCGGCGCGTGAGTGGGCCGCTGAATTGTGGCCCGCAGAACAGAGACGCACACCACCGGAATTGACCGCCCGGCCCGGCCCAGGCCGGTCTGTTCCGCGCGGATTCGGATGAGGAGGCCGAGGATGGGTGTCAAGGGCCCGACGATCTACCCCGGGGTCGACACGATCCGGCAGGTACAGGAATTGATGGTCCTGGCCGCCCTGCTGCCGCCGGACGGCAAATTGCGGGAAGTGCTGCAACTCGCCCTGGCGCTGCCCGAGGAGCAGGTGCTGGCCCGCGTCCAGCCGATCACCGACCTGCATCCGCATTCCGCCAAGACGTGGCTGGAATCCATCTGGCTGCCCGAGAACCTCAGCCCCGCCGAAAAGGAGTTGGTCGACTGGCAGAGCAACAGCGAGAACATGGGCACCGCGATCCGGGAGCTGCGCGACGTCGAGCAGCAGACCGGTCTGAGATTGGTCGCCCAGAAAGTGTCCTGATCTTCAAGTACGTCGAAGTACGTCATCGGGAGGTAATCCGTGACCAGCACAATGACCCTCCAGCAGGCCGTCGTCGACACCGAGTTCCGGCACGAGCTCCAGGCGAACCCGGCCGCGTACGGGATTCACGTCGACTCGCTGCCCACGCCGGTCGAGCAGCCGGACCAGGAAGCGCTGGACTTCTGGACCGAGGGCGTCGCCGCGGTGGAGATCTACGCCTGCGCGACCAGCTGCAGCTTCGGCCCGTTCACGATCGTGTGTGACGGCACCACGAAGTGAGCCGGCGGCCCGGGGTTGCCGGCTCGACCCGGAGCAGCGTGGTTGAGCAGCCAGCCCCCGGCCGGTAGCAAGCCGCCTCGGCGGTGGGTCGGCCAACCGCCGGCCCACCGCCGGCCGGCCGGCCAGCCCGCCAGCCGGCCAGCCCGTCCAGCCGGCGGGCCGCGTCGGCGGGCGGAATCCGGGAGGAGACCAGCAATGCAGGCCGCGTACCCCACCGACATCGCCGGTCGGGCCAGCAACCTGTCCGAACGGATCCGGGCGGTGTCCGTGCTGCGCGCCACCGGCATCGGTGTCGAGCCGGGCACCGAACCGGACGGGCTGGACGCCTGGCGGATCGACCGGCTGGCCGGCAAGCTCGCCGCCAAGTTCCAGAAGGAAGCGCTGCACCGGTCCGCGCCGGTGCGGCACAGCCGGGACGACCTGGTCGACCTGCTGACCGCGTACCGGCGGTACGAGACGGCGGCCGGAACCGACGGCGGGGCCGGCGGGACGGGGGACGCCGGCGTCGGCGCCCGGTTCCGGTCGCTGCTGGCCGATGTGCACGCGGACTGGCTGCCCACCTACCGGTCCGCGCTGGACGGCTACGACCCGACGTGGCCGAAGCCGCGCTGGCTGGATCGGGCGACCCAGGACGGCCGGCTGGCCAGGGCGGCCGAGCCGTTCCTGGGCGAGCTGGGCCGGCTGCTGACCGGGACCCGGCAGGGCTGCCCCGAGCCGGCCCGGCTCGACCCGCGGCTGGTCGAGGACCTGCAGATCCACCTGCTGGACCGGTTCGAGCTGTCGCTGGCCTGGGCGGTCGAGGCGGACGCCAACGTCTACTGCGCGGAGCACGGCATCGACCGGGCCACCGCCACCGAGCAGCAGTACCAGGAGTACCTGGCCGCGACATTCGCCGACGCGGCCGCCTACCACCGGTTCTACCTGAGGTTCCCGGTGCTCGGGCGGTGGCTGGCCCAGGTCACCGGGCTGCTCGCCGAGTACGGCGGGCAGCTGCTGCGGCACCTGGCCGCCGACCTCGACGAGCTGGGCCCGGCGTTCTTCGGCACCGGGATCAGCGCGGCGCGGTCGATCAAGCTGGGCCGGTCCGACTACCACGCCGGCGCCCGCAGCGTCGGCTTCGTCACGGTCGAGCTGGCCGGCGGCGGCACCGGCACGGTGGTCTACAAGCCCCGCGACATCCGGTCCGAGCTGGCGATGCAGCGGCTGCTCGGCGAGCTGGCCGCCGACGGCGTGCTCGACTTCGCCACCCGGCCGATGCTGGCCCGCCCGGGCTACGGCTACGAGGCGCTGATCCCGGCCGGCCGCAATCAGGTGGCGAGCACCGGGCAGGTGGCCGAGATCTACCGGGAGCTCGGTGGCTACCTGGCCATCTTCTACGTGCTCGGCGGCGGCGACCTGCACTTCGAGAACGTCCTGGTCGCGGACGGGCACGCGCACATCTGCGACTGCGAGACCGCGCTCGGCGTGCAGCCGCGCGGGCAGGCCCGGGCGCCCGGCACGCTGCTCGACTCGGTGTTCAAGACCGGTCTGCTGGAATGGCCGCGGCCGGCCACGGCCACCGCGACCCCCGGCGAGATGCGGATCAGCGGCTATGCCGGCGGCGAGGGCTACGACCTGCCGATCGCGGTGCCGCAGGTCGGCGAGCGGGGCGGCTTCGGGCCGGCGGTGACCCACCGCAGCGGTGTGCATGTCGAACCCGACGGCGCCAACCGGGTCTTCCGCGGCGACGAACTGGTCGTGCCGCAGGACCATGCCGACGACATCACCGCCGGCTTCGACCGGGTCTACGACTGGTTCCAGCGGCAGCCGGAGCAGGCGGTCAGCCGGGTGTTCGCCGCGTTCAGCGGCGCGTCCGTCCGGTTCATCAACTGGGGCACCCAGATCTACGCGCAACTGCTGATGTCGGCGCGGCATCCGCGCTGCCTGGCCGAGCCGCTCGAGGTGGATCTGCTGGCCAACACGCTGCGCACGTTCCCGCGCAAGTGGGACGACGACACCGTGCTGGCCGACCGCGAGCTGGCCTCGATGTGGCGGCTGGACGTGCCGATCTTCACCGCGCCGGCGGCCGGTCGGCAGCTGGTACATGACCACGCCGGCGAGATCCCGTCCTACCTTGAGACGGCTCCGCTGGACGGCGCGGCGGATCGGATCCGCTGGCTGTCGGACCGGAACCGGGAGGAGCAGAGCCAGTACATCGCGGCCAGCCTGGCAACCACCGAGGTCAGCAGCCCGGCATTCGTCGCCGCCACGCTGGACTACGCCGGCCGGGTCGGCCGGCAGCTGGCTGCCGAGCTGCGCGGGCCGGACGCGTCGGCGCCCTGGACGTCCTACCAATTGGCTGGCGACGAGATCGTCGAGGTGGACGTGGAGGGCGATCTCTACCACGGAACGGCGGGCATCGCGCTGTTCCTCGGCTACCTGGACCACCTCAGCCCCCAGCCGGCGTTCCGGGCCGCGGCGCAGCGGGCGCTGGCCCACGCGCAGGCGACCACGGACCGGACCCGGATCGGCGCCTTCCTCGGCCTCGGCGGGCTCGTCTACCTGCTGCTGCACCTGCACCGGCTGTGGGGTGACGAGGCGCTGCTGGCCCGGGCCGTCGAGGCGGCCGACCAGACCCTGCCGCTGATCCAGGACGACAAGCGGTACGACGTGCTGGGTGGTGCGGCCGGGCTGATCCCGGTGCTGCTGGCACTGGCCGACCGCACCGGCGGGCACGGCCTGGCGCACGCGCACCGGGCCGCCGAACACCTGCTGCACGCGGCCGAGACCGACGGCGACACGAGTAGCTGGCCGCTGACCGACCCGAACGAGGCGACCGCGAACCTGACCGGCTTCTCCCACGGCACCGCCGGCATCGGCTGGGCGCTGATCATGCTCGGCACCCGGACCGGCCGGGCGGACTACATCGAGGCCGGTCGGCGCGCGTTCCGGTACGAGGCGCGCCATTTCGACGACGCCGAGCAGGACTGGTACGACCTGCGCACCAACCCCGGCGGCAGTCCGCGCGACGGCCGGCACTACGCGAACGCCTGGTGCAACGGCGCCGCCGGCATCGGGCTGGCCCGGATCACCAGTTGGGCCATGCTCGGCCGGGCCGACGAATTGCTGCTGCGCGAGGCGTACCAGGCGCTGGCGGCCACCATGCGCAATTTCCCGCGGCTGCTGAACGACACGCTCTGCCACGGCCGCGCGGGCAATGCCGAACTGTTCCTGCGTTTCGCCGCGGTGCGCGACGAGCCGGCATTCCAGCTGGAGGCGAACGTCCAGGCGCAGGCGCAGTGGCGCAATCTGGATGACGCGCAGGCCGGGCTGAGCGCCAATACGGCGAGCTTCTTTCCCGGGCTGCTGGTCGGGATGTCCGGCTTCGGCCTGCATTTTCTCCGGCTGGCCCGGCCGGACCTGGTGCCATCGGTGCTGCTGCTCGACCCGCCGGCGCCGGACCAGGCTGACCGACCCACCGGCTGACGAATTCATGGAAGGGAATGGTGACCATGTCGACCCAGGCGTGCGCGACATTTTTGCGGGAGGCCGCCGACTCGGCCGAGATCCAGCAGCAGCTGAAGGCGATGACCGGGACCCGGGAGATCGTCAAGCTGGGCCGCCGGTACGGCTACGCCTTCGACATCACCGACCTGGCCGAGGCGTCCTCGGCGATGAGCGCCCCGGCCAGCCCGACCGGGCCGCGCGGCGCCGCGGCGCGTCCGCACCCGGTGCGCCCGGCGTCGCCCCGGTCCGACCCGGCGCGGTCGGGCCCGGCGCGGTCCGGGCCGGGGCGGTCCGGCGCGGCGCCGGTGACCGAACGGCCGACCCAGCCGCCGGGCGGGACCACGTTCCTGCACCACGAGTACAAGCTGGCCGATGTGCCCGGGCTGGCCCCGGTGCTGGCCGAACTGCCGAAGCTGAAGGTGCGGCCGGACAGCGTCGACCTGACCGGGTTCAACCGGGCCTTCGTGGCCGGCGACCTGGACTCCACCGACCGCTCCCCGGCCGACCCGGAGTTCCGCCGCTGGCACGCGGAGCTGGCGGCCCGGAACTGGAAGGACAGCCCGGACGGCCCGCGCCGCGACTTCCACCTGATCAACCTGGACGAGCACATCGACCACCCCGGTTACGACGGGTACTTCGACGCGAAGGTCCGCACCGTGGACGCGCTGGAGAAGCTGTTCGGGACCCGGGTCCGGTTCTCCGGCAGCCTCTGGTACCCGCCGGCCAGCTACCGGCTCTGGCACACCAACGAGACCCAGCCGGGTTGGCGGATGTACGTAGTCGACTTCGACGACGACTTCCCGGATCCGGCGCACACCTCGTTCTTCCGCTACCAGAACCCGGGCAGCGGTGAGATCGTCACGCTGCCGGAGAGCCGCCGGATCGTCCGCTTCTTCAAGGCCGAACAGGACCCGGACCGGCTGTTCTGGCACTGCATCGTGAACCCGACCACCCGGCACCGGTGGAGTTTCGGCTTCGTGGTCCCGGACGACTGGATGGACCACGTCCAGCCGGCGAGCTGAGGCGGCCCGATGCTGCGCGCAGCACGCCGCCGGGCGCGGACGGCCATCCCGACCCCGGCGGCGCCAACCACCCGGCCGGCGCTCCGACCGGCGCCGGCCGGGGTCCCGCCGGCAGCCGGTGTGCCGGCGATCCGGGCGGTCGGGGTCGGCAAGACCTACCCGGGCGGGGTGGTCGCGGTGGATCGGCTGGACCTGACCGTCGGGCAGGGCGAGCTGTTCGGCTTCCTCGGCCCGAACGGGGCCGGCAAGACCACCACGATCGCGATGATGTGCACGCTGGCCCGGCCGACCAGCGGCCGGATCGAGGTGGCCGGGTACGACACCCGGACCGCGCCCGGCCAGGTCCGGCGCCGCCTCGGCCTGGTCTTCCAGGAGTCCACAGTGGACGGTGAGTTGACCGCGGCGGAGAACCTGCGGTTCCACGCCGACCTGTACGCGCTGCCGACCGCGACGCTGCCGGCCCGGATCGCCGAGATGCTCGCGCTGGTCGGGCTCACCGACCGGGCCGGTGACCTGGTCCGGACCTTCTCCGGCGGGCTGCGCCGCCGGCTGGAGATCGCCCGCGGCCTGCTGCACCGGCCCCGGGTGCTGTTCCTGGACGAGCCGACCATCGGGCTGGACCCGCAGGCCCGCGAGCGGGTGTGGCGGCACCTGACCGAGGTGCGCGAGCGGGAGGCGACCACGCTGTTCCTGACCACGCACTACCTGGACGAGGCCGAGCGGTGCGACCGGATCGCGATCATCGACAGCGGCCGGATCATCGCCCAGGGCACCCCGGCCCAGCTCAAGGCGGTGCTGGGCGCGGACCGGGTACACCTGCGCACCGGCGATGACGCGCTCGCCGCCGCGGCGATCCGGGACCGGTTCGGGCTGGTCGCCGACATCGGCCCGGACGGGCTGAGCGTCCCGGCGCAGGATGGCGCCCGGCTGGTGCCCCGGCTCTGCGCCGGCCTGGACGTGCCGGTGCACGCGGTCTCGGTGACCCGCCCCAGCCTGGACGACGTGTTCCTGCACCACACCGGCAACCGCATCCGGTCCGACCAACCGGCCGCCGCCGCGGTGGGGGAGGCGCCATGACCCCGGGCACCCCGGCCCGCTCCGACCACCGGCCCCCCGACCACCGGCCCCCCGACCACCGACTACCCGACCCGCGGCGACCCGGCCAGGCGCCGGCCGGAGCCGGCGCGGTCCAGGCCGAGCCCCGGCCCGGGGTCGCGCCCACGAGCGAGCCCAGCACGCCCACGGGCGAGCCCAGCACGCCCGCGCGCGAGCCCAGCATCCGGCCGGAGACCGCGGCGCAGGTCGTCGGCGGGCCCGGGGATACCAGCGGGATCGGGGAAACCGATTGGCCCGGGGGGATCCAGGCCGAGCTCCGGGCCGAGATCCGGGCGGCCCGGATGATCTGGTGGCGGGAACTGCTGCACTTCGTCCGCAACCCGACTCAGGCGGTCGTCTCGCTGCTGCAGCCGCTGCTGTTCCTGTTCGTGCTCGGCATCGGGCTGGCGCAGCTGTTCGACCGGGCCGGCGCCGGCTCCACCGCCGGCCTGGACTACCTGATGTTCCTGTTCCCCGGCGTGCTGGTGATGGCCGCGCAGGCGCCGGCGATCTCGGTCGGCGCGTCCATCGTCTGGGACCGGGAGAGCGGGTTCCTGCGCGAGATGCTGGTCGCCCCGGTGCGCCGGTCGACCGTGCTGACCGGCAAGTGCCTGGGCGGCGCCGCGGTGGCGACCTGCCAGGCCAGCGTGGTGCTGGCCTGCGCCGGCCTGATCCACGTGCCGTACCGGATCGACCTGTTCGCTCTGCTGCTGGCCGAGTTGGCGCTGACCGCGCTGGCGGTGACCGTGTTCGGGGCGCTGGTCGCGGTCACCATCCGCCGGCTGCAGACGTTCAACACGGTGCTGACCGTGCTGATCACGCCGGTGATGTTCCTGTCCGGGCTGATGTTCCCGATCAGCGCGATGCCGGCCTGGATGGCCGCACTGGCCCGGGTCAACCCGCTCACCTACGCGGTGGACGCGATGCGCCGGACGATCACCGCGCGGCTGGCCGGCGGGCCGCCGTCGGCGCTGTCCGAGCCGGTCAGCTGGGCCGGCTGGCACCCGCCGGTGCTGCTCGAACTGGCCCTGGTCGGCGCGGTCACCGCGGTGGCCCTGGCCGCCGCCACCCGCCGCTTCGCCCGCATCGACTGACCGGCGGCCGGCGGCCGACGGCGGGTCAGCGCTCCCGGAGCACCGACCGGATGTTGCCGGCCGGGTCGGTGAACCAGGCGATGTACGCAGGCCCGGCCAGGCTGCTGGCCCGGCCGATCTGTCGCACCGGTCGGGCATGCTTGGGGTCAGCCGCGATACAAGATCACGGCGAGATGGGATCACGGGAGGCGCCGGTGCCCGAGAGCGGAACCGAGGGGCCGCGGGCGGCAACCCAGCCGGCGGTCGCGGTGCCCGAGCTGCGGACGATGAAGTGGATGGCGCACGACGAGGAGGTCGCGGCGACCTCGTTCGTCGCGATGGCCCGCCGGCTGCCGGCGCTGCTCGCGGCGGCCCTGCGGCTGGCCTGGCGCGCCTCCCGGCGCGACACGGTGCCGGCCCTGCTGCTCACCCTGGCCGCCGGCACGCTGACCGGGGCCGGCGTGCTGGCCACCCGGGGCGTGGCGAGCGCGCTGCTGGCCGCCGGCCCGACGGCTGACCGGCTGCGCGCCGCGCTGCCCGCGATGCTCGCGGTCGGGGCCGCGCTCGGGCTCCGCTCGGTGCTCAGCACCGCCGCCGGCTGGGCGCAGGCCCGGCTGGCGCCGCAGGTCAGCGCCGCCTCGGAGACCCGGCTGGTCGAGCTGACCAGCAGTGTCGACCTGGCCGCGTACGACGACCCCGGGTTCGCCGACGACGTGGAGCGGGCCCGGGCCCGCGGCGCCCAGTCGGCCAGCGCGATCGTCGAGCAGGCGGTCGACCTGCTGACCGGGCTGGTCGGGGTCGGCGCCGCGGCGCTGGCGCTGCTGGTGGTGCACCCGCTGCTGCTGCCGCTGCTGGTCGTCTCGGTGGCCCCGGTCGGCTGGGCGGCGATCCGGGCGGCCCGGGTGCAGTACATCAGCCTGAACCGGCGGGTGGCCCGGCGCCGCCGGCTCTGGCTGCTGGAGGAGCTGATGGCCGACCGGCACACCGCCGCGGAGCTGCGCTCGTACGGCATGCGCGGGTTCCTGCTCGGCCAGCACCGGGCGGTGCTGGCCGCCGAGACCGCGGCCGACCTGGCCGTGGTACGCAGCCAGACCGCCACCCGGGCCGCCGGCGGGGCGCTGGGCGGGCTGGCCACCGGCGGCGTGTACGTGCTGCTGGGCTGGCTGCTCACCACCGGCCGGGTGCCGCTGCCGGCCGCCGCGGCCGCCGTGTTCGCGCTGCAGGCCGGCCGCCAGGCGCTGCAGCTGCTGGTGGTCGCCGCGAACGGGCTGTACGAGGACGCGCTCTACTTCCGCGACTACACCGACTTCTGCGACCGCGCCGAGGCCCGGCTGCACACGTTCGGCTCGGACGCGGCACCCGCCCCGTTCACCGAACTGGTGCTGGACGGGGTGAGCCTGACCTACCCGGGTGTCGACCACCCGTCCGTCGACCGGGTCAGCCTGACCCTGCGCCGGGGCGACACGATCGCGCTGGTCGGCGAGAACGGCTCCGGCAAGACCAGCCTGGCCCGGCTGCTGGCCGGCCTGTACGTGCCGACCGGCGGCCAGATCCGGTGGGACGGCCAGCCGGTCGGCGATGTCCCGCCGGACCGGTTGCGCCGGCACATCGCGGTGATCAGCCAGGACTACTGGCGCTGGCCGTTCACCGCCGGCGACAACATCCGGGTCGGCGACGTAGACCGCGACCCGGCCCGGATCGACCCGGACATCCGCGCCGCCGCCCGGGCCGCCGGCGCGGACGAGATGATCGAGGCGCTGCCGCTGGGCTACGCGACGCTGCTGCACCGGATGTTCGCCGGCGGTGAGGAACTGTCCGGCGGGCAGTGGCAGCGGCTGGCCGCCGCCCGCGGCCTGTTCCGGGACGCGCCGCTGCTGATCTGCGACGAGCCGTCCGCCGCCCTGGACGC
>Ga0307499_10000091_pt1 | contig 31409 bp, 19 predicted proteins | sample 13_S_MG_FD_201363 | JGI IMG/M metagenome (GOLD analysis project Ga0307499, IMG submission 201363) | Soil microbial communities from Populus trichocarpa stands in riparian zone in the Pacific Northwest, United States - 13_S | ecosystem: Environmental > Terrestrial > Soil > Riparian zone > Trees... | reverse complement strand
AAGAGCGATGGGAAGACAACCGCATGAATTTTCGCGTTCGTGCGCTAGGCCAGGCGGCGGCCGGCCATGTCGATGTCGCGGAGGATCATGTGCAGGTGGAAGTCGTGCTGCCGTGGCTGTTGCAGCGCTTTGCCGAAGCGGCCCAGGCCGCAATCCAGAACCGTGGCAAGCTGTTGCTGACCAAGAAAAGCTGACGCCTCCCTAGGCGCGGTTGCGCTTTCGTGCCGGTTTCATTGCGCCGGTGAAACTGGCTTTCAGCACGGCGACCGGCAGATGCGTCAGCAGATCGGACAGGCGCAATTGCGTGGCGTCGGCATCCGCAAAGCCTTCCACCGCATAACCGCCGACATCCAGCGCGGCGTCAAAATTCTCCGGACTGGGCCAATGTCTGCCGCCATCGGTCAATGGCGCAAACCAGCGCGTGACCACGACGATCGCGGCCTCGCGGCCGCGCCGCCGGGCGAATGCGATGAAGTGGTCGCCCTGCGGCCCGCCCACTTCCAGGGGCTCGTAATCGCCGTCCGTGAATACATCGGCGAGTTCGGTCCGCAGCTTGAGCAGATGCCGTGTCCAGGCCAGCTTCAAATGCCCGCTCGGCCACCTCTCGACCAGCCGGTCCCAATCCGGAATCTCCAGCGTCTCTAAGCGGCCTGCGCGTTCGGCAAAATCGACCGGCCGCCGGTTGTCGGGATCGACCAGTGAAAAATCCCAAAGCTCCGTGCCCTGATAGAAATCCGGCACCCCCGGCATCATCGCCTTCAGCGTGATCTGGCTGAGCGAATTCAGCGCGCCGAGCAGCGACAGCCGCTGCGCCAGCGTTTGCAGCGAATTCAGGAATTCGCCCGAGAGCGAAGGATCGAGGATCTTTTCGATGAAGCTGTTGACGCCGGTCTCATAGGCCGCGTGGGGATTGAGCCAGCTCGTTTCCTGCTTGCCCTCGCGCGCGGCCTTCAGCGCATATTCCTGCATCCGCGCCGGAAACGAAGCGTCGTCCGGCTGCCATGCCCCGATCAGTGCCTGATACAGCATGTATTCGAAGGTCGCCGACGGCGCGCGCAGATCGCCATCGGCCGATAGATGCGGTGCATTGAGCAGCTTCCATCGGGCCACCGCGCTGGTCCATTCGCCCGGCATTTCCGCCAGCGCCATGATGCGTGCCCGCGCGTCTTCGCCGCGCTTGGTGTCATGGGTCGCGGTGGCCGTCATGCCAAGCGGCCATTCCCTGGCGCGGGCCTGCATCATGCCGTGAAAATCGCCGGCCGAGAGCGCCTTTGCGGCCGGATCGCCGCCGACCTCATTGAGGGCAAGCAGGCGGTGATAGCGGTAGAACGTGGTGTCCTCCAGCGACTTCGCCATCATCGGGCCGGTGAACTGCTGCACCTTCAAGGCAAACCGGCGGACGCGCGGCGCGCTGTGGGGCGGACGTCCCGGCTTGATCAGATCCATCGTCAGCGTGTCGCGGAGAAAGTCGAAAATGCCGTCATCGGCGGCAAACCAGTCGGCGCGCGCCCGTTCGATCGTCGTCGATATCAATTCGCGGTCATGCCCTGATGGCCCCGAGGATGTCAGATAGGTGCGGTACACCGGGAAGTGCAGCACGTAGAGTTCGAGCGCCTGCCGCAGGCTGTCGGCGGAATAGTCGCGGGTGGAGTAATGTCCGCTGGCGATCCGCGCCAAAAGGCGCGTCAGCACGGTGAACTCGCTGGTCAGCAGCGTTTCCAGCACGCGGCGTTTGGCCTCCCGCAGGATCGGCTCTAGCTTTGGCGACTGGTTGCTGATCTGCCGCCAGACCTCGTCGAGCGGCTCCAGGCCCTGGCCATCGGTCAGAACGTGGGTGATGACGTTCATCCACTCATAGCCGGTGGTGCCGTGAACGCCGGCAAATGACGACAGCTTTTCGTGCTCGCCGAGAATTTTCTCGATCACCACGTAGAAAGGCTGGCTGCGGCCGCCATGCGCGTCGCGGACCAGCCGGCGCAAACGCTGGAAATACTGGACGGGATCGCGCAGGCCGTCGATGTGGTCGAGCCGCAGCCCCTGCAGCTTGCCTTCCGCGATCAGCCGTTTGACCAGCCGATGGACCGCCTCGAATGTGCCGGCGTCCTCGACGCGCAAGCCGGCCAACGTATTGACGTCGAAAAAGCGCCGGTAGTTGATGTCGCTGGAAGCAAGCCGCCAGTGGCCGAGCTTGTAATGCTGGCGTTCGAGCAGGTGGTGCAGCGAAAGCGTCGGCGCGGTGCGATCCGGCCCGGCGCGATAGGCTTCCAGCCCACGCGCGATGATATCAGCCGCGCCGGAGATCGCTTTCAACTCGGCCTTGAATCCAGGTGCTTCCTTGCGGCTGGGGTGGCGCGGCCCTTGATGTCGCGAAGCCAGCGCAAGGATCTCCCTGCCGGGCGTGGTGTCCTCGGTGCCGGCCTCCTTGACGATCATGCGCAGGATTTCGCCATAACGCTCCGGCGCGATCGGCAGGCGATGCTCGAAATACCAGGCCGAGAAACTGCCTTCGCCGGCGTCATAGCGCAGCTCGATCTCGCCATTTTCCAGTGCCTGGCCGTAAGCCGAGCCGATGATCGGCAGCAGCACGCCGCCGCGGGCGCGGTAGGGCAGTTGCTCCCAGTCGATGTCGAAGGAGGCGGCGTGCGGCGAGGCGGGCCCCCATTCCAGCACGTCGAGCCACCATGGATTATCCGCAAAATGCACGCCGACATGGTTCGGCACGAAATCCAGGATCAGTCCGAGATCGTGGTGCCGCAGCGCGGCGCTCAGCCGCTCGAAGCCGGCTTCGCCGCCGAGTTCAGGGTTGAACTGGGCGTGGTCGGTGACGTCATAGCCATGCGTGCTGCCCTTGCGAGCGCGCATGAAGGGCGAGGCATAGAGATGGGTGATGCCGAGCGCCTTCAGGTAAGGCACCACGGAAGCCGCAGCATCAAAATCGAAATCCGCCGATAGTTGCAGGCGGTAGGTCGCGATCGGGATCGCCGGGGGCATTTTCCTATCCGATGCGCCAGAGCACGGTCCAGGGCGGGACGCTGTCGCCCAACTCGCTGCCCCAGATCAGGGTTCCCGCGGTTTTGTCCGGCGCAAGGTCGACAGCCTGGTCCGACAGGTTGGCAAGCAGACGGAGCGTGGCGCCATCGCCCATCCGCCAACGGCCCGTCAGCAGGCGGTTGTCGTCCGCAGACGCCTCGCCGAAAGCCGCGCCCGTGAGCCGCGGGACAATCTCCTGCCGGCGGACTTTCAAGAGGTCTCGCACCAGCGTCAGCCGCTTGTGCGCGGCCGGTGTCTTGCGTTCGTTCCAGTCGAGCACGGCGGAATCGCGGGTCGATGGATCTAGTGCGTCAGGGACCTCGTCGCCATATTCCTCATAGGCCCAGGCCAGTTCGACGCGGCGGCCCTTGCGGACGGCATCGGCGAGGTCACCGCCGAAATCGCAGAAGAACGGGAAGGGCGCCTTCGAGCCCCATTCCTCGCCCATGAACAGCATGGGAATCGACGGCGCCAGCAGCAATACCGTGAGCGCCGCTTCGATGGCCCGTACGTCGGCGGCGCTTTCGAGCCGGTCGCCCAGCGCGCGATTGCCGATTTGGTCGTGGTTCTGCACGAAGTTGATGAAGGCGGCCGGCGCCAGATGGCCGCTTGGCTCGCCGCGCTTGCCGCCGCGAAACGCCGAAGGCTCTCCCTGATAGACGAAGCCGGATGCCAGCGAGCGGGCGATATCCGAGATCGGCGCGCGCTGGTAGTCGACATAATAGCCCTGCTTCTCGCCGGTCATCAGCACGCGCCAGGCGTGATGATAGTCGTCGTTCCACTGCGCGCGATATTTTCCCTGTGGCGGGTCTTCAGCGGCGTCCAGAATGCTGGCGCGGTTGTCGCCGTTTTCCAGCACAAGATGAATATGCCGGCCGGTTTCGGCGGCGAGTTTGCCGGCGGCAGCGCTGATATCATGCAGCAGCGACAGCCCGCCCGGCTCGACGATCGAGTTGACGGCATCGAGCCGCAGCCCGTCGAAGCGATAGTCGCGCAGCCAGGACAGCGCGTTCTCGATCGCAAAGGCGCGGACTTCCTTGACGCGATAATCGATCGCGCTGCCCCAGGGCGTCTGCGCTTCCGTGAAGAAGGCGGGCGCATAGCGGCCGAGATAATTACCTTCGGGGCCGAAATGGTTATAGACCACGTCGAGCATCACCATCAGCCCGCGCAGGTGCGCCGCGTCGATCAGCGCCTTGAGATCGTCGGGGCGACCATAGGCGCTGTCGGGCGCGTACCACAGCACGCCGTCATAGCCCCAGTTGCGCGAGCCGGCGAAATCCGCCAGCGGCATCAGTTCCAGCGCGGTGATGCCGGTCTCTGCGAGATGATCGAGCCGGTCGATCATCGCGCGATAGCTGCCTTCCTGGGTGAAGGTCCCGACATGGGCCTCGACGATCACGGCCTCCTGCCATGGCCGCCCGCGCCAGTTCGTGGCGCGCCATGGATAGGCCTCATGATCGATCACTTCGCTCGGGCCGAAGACGTCATCGGGCTGAAACGCCGACGCCGGATCCGGCACGTCGACTTCGTCATCGATGCGGAATTTGTAGCGCCCGCCCGCCTTCACGCCGGCGATGTCGGCCGTGAACCAGCCGTCCTCGCCGCGCTTCATCGCGTGCGGTTGCTCCAGCATGACATCGACGCGTCTTGCGGCCGGCGCCCATAGCCGAAACCGCGTGCCGTAACTTGCCAGACACGGACCGAACTGCCGGCTATTCATGCCGCACCCGCAAATGCCAGCACCGACCGCGGCGGCGCTTTGGTTTCGGTGCCCGACGCGAAGGCGGCGGTATGGACCGGCTCGTCGGTGGTGTTCAGCACCTGCTGCCAGTCCTTGTAGTCAGCCATCCTGGGCAATGTGAAAGCGATCTCTTCGGGCGCGGCGTTCAAAACAATAAAGATCGGCGCCTGCCCTTGTTCCATCGGCGCGAGCACATAGGCGAGGAAGCGGCCATCCGGAAAAGTCCAGTCTGCTTCCTTCATTTCCTCGGCCGCGGGCGTCAGCCATAGCACGCCATAGGAGCCGTCCTTGCGCCGCCCATCGAGCCAGCGCTGACTGCGGAGCTGGGGGAAGCGCCGGCGCAGCGCGGTCATTTGGCTGACGAAATCGGTGAGGTCGTCGCCCTGCTTGCCGAGATTATCCCAGTTCACCCAGCCGGTCTCGTTGTCCTGGCAATAGGCATTGTTGTTGCCGTTCTGCGAATTGCCGACCTCGTCGCCGGCCAGCATCAGCGGAGTCCCTAGCGCGAGGAACAGGCAGGCGAGCTGGTTCTTGCGCAGCTGCCGGCGCAGCGCTGTGATTGCGCCGTCGCTGGTCGGGCCCTCGTGGCCGCAATTGTTGCTTTGATTGTCGTTGGAGCCGTCGCGATTGTCCTCGCCGTTGGCCTCGTTGTGCTTGTCGTTGTAGCTGAACAGGTCGGCCAGTGTAAAACCGTCATGGACGGTAATGTGATTGATGCTGGCGCGGGTCGCGCGGTTGTCGTGATGAAACAGGTCGGAGGAGGCGGTCATGCGGCGCGAGACCTCGCCGATCAGGCTGCCTTCGCCGCTCCAGTAGCGCCGCATCGCGCTGCGATAACGGTCGTTCCATTCCGACCATTGCGAGGGAAACGCGCCGACCTGATAGCCGCCCATGCCGAGATCCCACGGTTCGGCGACGAGCTTGACGGTTGCCAGCACCGGGTCCTGCCGCACCGCGGTCAGAAACGAGGCATTGCGGTCATAGCCGTTAGGTCCGCGCGCGAGCGTGGTGGCGAGGTCGAAGCGAAAACCGTCGACGTGGCAGACCTCGACCCAGTAACGCAGCGAATCCATCGCCATCTGCAGCACGCGCGGATGGGTCAGGTTGACCGAGCTGCCGCAGCCGGTGAAGTCGTCGTAGTAGCGCGGGTTTTCGTTGTTGAGCCAGTAATAGGACGCGTTGTCGATGCCACGGAATGACAGCGTCGGGCCGAGGTGATTGCCTTCGGCGGTGTGGTTATAGACCACGTCGAGCATCACCTCGATGCCGGCATCGTGCAGGCGCGCCACGGTCGTGCGGAACGCGTCGAGCGCATTGTCCTGCGCGTAGCGCGGCTCCGGCGCGAAGAACGCCAGCGTGTTGTAACCCCAGTAGTTGGAGAGCTTCCTTTCCACCAGCACCCGGTCGTCGATCAGCCCGTGGACCGGCAGCAATTCGATGGTGGTGACGCCGAGTTTCTTGAGATGGTCGATCATCGCCGGCGAGCACAGCCCGCCATAGGTGCCGCGCCAGCCTGGCGCGACGTCGCCGCGTTTCTGCGTCAGGCCCTTGACGTGGGCCTCGTAGATGATGGTGTCTTCCCAGGCGACGTTCGGGCGCAGCTCGCGGCGGCCCCAATTAAAAGTCTCGTCGACCACGACCGCCTTCGGCATGCCGCGCGCATTGTCGCGGCGGTCAAAGGAAAGATCTTCGCGCGCGCTCCCCGTTCGATAGCCGAAATGCGCGTCGCTCCACACCAGGCGGCCGGCGAGCCGCTTGGCGTAGGGATCGAGCAGCAGCTTGTTGGCGTTGAAGCGGTGCCCGCGTTCGGGCGCATAGGGGCCGTGGACGCGATAGCCATAGAGCTGTCCGGGCGAGACGTCGTTGAGATAGCCGTGCCAGACGTCCTCGCTGCGCTCGGGCAGTTCGATCCGTTCGAGTTCGCGGCGACCCTGGCCATCGAACAGGCAGAGCTCGACCTTTTCCGCATTGGCCGAGAACAGCGCGAAGTTGGTGCCCCGTCCGTCCCAGCTCGAACCTAAGCGGGCGGGGCTTCCCGCTGACAATCGCATGCGTCAGCTTTCCGGTACGAAAAAGATCGCGGCCAGCGGCGGGATGGTCAGGCTGAGCTCGGGGATGCTGCCTTCGAGCGTGTGGACTTCGCCGACATTGCCGACATTGCTGCCGCCATAATGCGCGGCGTCGGAATTGAGCGCTTCCTTCCACTTGCCGGCAAACGGCACCCGGACGCGGTAATTTTGATAGACGTTCGGCGAGAAGTTCACGACCACGAGACAACGCGCCCGCGCATCGTATCCCTTGCGCAGCCAGGCAAAGATGTTGTTGGCGGAATCATGGGTGATGACCCATTCAAATCCCGCCTGGTTGCAGTCCATCTCGTGCAACGCCGGTACGGCGCGATAGAGGTGGTTGAGATCGCGGATCAGGTTCTGGATGCCGGCGTGCCGATGTTGCCCGAGCAGGTGCCAGTCAAGCGACTGATCGTGATTCCATTCGCGCTCCTGGCCGAATTCGCAGCCCATGAACAACAATTTCTTGCCGGGATGGCCGAACATGAAACTGTAATAGGCGCGCAGGTTTGCAAACCGCTGCCACTCGTCGCCCGGCATGCGGCCGAGGATCGAACGCTTGCCGTGCACGACTTCGTCATGCGACAGCGGCAAAATGAAATTCTCTGAAAACGCGTAATGCAGGCCGAACAGGATATCGCCGTGATGGTGCTTCCGGTACACCGGATCCTTGCCGATATATTTCAGCGTGTCGTGCATCCAGCCCATGTTCCATTTGTAGCCGAAGCCGAGCCCGCCATATTCGACCGGCTGCGACACCTGCGGCCATGAGGTAGATTCCTCCGCAGCCGTGGTGGCCTCCGGAAACAGCTCGAACAGTTCGATGTTGAAGCGGCGCAGGAATTCGATGGCTTCCAGATTTTCCCGGCCGCCATGCCGGTTCGGAATCCACTCGCCGGCGGGCCGGCTGTAGTCGAGGTAGAGCATCGAGGCGACGGCATCGACGCGCAGGCCGTCGACGCCGTAGCGGTCGAGCCAGAACAGCGCGTTGGAGACCAGGAAATTGACCACTTCGGTACGGCCGTAATTGTAGATCAGCGTGCCCCAGTCGAGGTGGCGGCCCTGCAGGGGGTTGGCGTGTTCGTAGAGCGCGGTGCCGTCGAAATAGCCGAGCCCATGCGGATCATCGGGAAAATGTCCGGGCACCCAGTCGAGCCATACGCCGATGCCCTCGCGGTGACAGGCATCGACAAGCGCGGAAAAGTCTTCCGGCGTGCCGAACCGGCTGGTCGGTGCGTACAGCCCGGTCGGCTGATAGCCCCATGAGCCGTCGAATGGATGTTCGCTGACGGGCAGAAACTCGATATGGGTGAAGCCCATGTCCTTCGCATAGGCCGGAAGCTGTTCGGCGAGGTCGCGATAGCTCAGCCATTCACTGCCGTTCTTGCGCCGCCACGAGCCGAGATGCACCTCGTAGACCGAGATCGGCGCGCCAAGCGCGTTGATGCCCGAAGGCGCGGGGCGCGGATGCGGGATTTTGCTTTCGTCGATGACGACCGAGGCCGTCGAGGGCCGGATCTCCGCCGCAAACGCCACCGGATCGGATTTCAGCGGCAGGTGCCGCCCGTCGGGTCCGGTGACGTCGAACTTGTAGCGGTCGCCGGCGCGGGCATGGGGCACGAACAATTCCCAATAGCCGACGCCGCGCACCCGCATCGGGTGCCGCAACGGGTTCCAGAAATTGAAATCGCCGACCACGCTGACGGCTTTCGCGTTCGGCGCCAGCACCACGAACGCGACGCCATCGACGCCGTCGAGCGTCATCGGATGCGCGCCGAGCTTGTCGTAGATCCGCCGGTGGGTGCCTTCGCCCAGCAGATAAAGATCGAAGTCGCTGAGCACCGGCGGGAAGCGGTAGGGATCGTCGAGATCGACGACGTTTTCGCCGAAGCGGGCGCGGAGCTGGTAGCGCTTGGAGCCGTTGGGCAGCGCGCCGGCAAACAGGCCGGCATCGTGAATGCGCTGGAGCGGCGCCGTTTCGCCATGCTCGCCGACCGCTTCGACGTTAGAAGCTTCGGGAATGAAAGCGCGCACCACGCTGTGGTCGCCTTCGCTGTGCAGGCCGAGATAACGAAACGGATCGGAATGCTTGCCTTCGATGATTGCGTAGGCCTCTGGGGGCAGCTTGGTCATGAGGCCTCGAAGGATGGTTGCGACAACATTCTGATGAGTCCGATCAGGGGCACGCGCAGCCATTCCGGCCGGAATGACAGTTCGTGCTCGATTTCGTTCAAGGCCTTCTCGAGCAGGAAGAAGGTCAGCAAGCCGTCTGTCGCATTCGGATCGGACGGCCACAGCCGCTGATCGGTCATGGCCTCGTAGTAGGCGGCAAGAAATGCGGCTGCTGCCCGGTCGCGCCACTCGGCAAGCGCCGCGCCGAGCTTGCCGTGCTCATCGTGGGCTACTTTAAGCGCGCGCTCAAGGGCTGCAGTTGCCGAATAATCGATCGATCGGACCAGGCTGGCGATGTCGCGCGCTGCGGGCACCTTGCGCCGGCGCTCGGCGATATTGCTTCGCGGCGCGCCTTCGAAGTCGATGATGAAGATGTCGTCCTTGACGATCAGCAACTGATTGAGATCGAGGTCGCCATGGCAGCGAATGTTGGCGGCGTCCAGCTCGCGCCGCAACAGCGTTTCGAGCAAATCCGGCAGCGCCGGCTGCAACGCCAGCACCTGATCGGCCAGTGCGCGGTCGGCGTCCTTCAGCGCATCACGCCGCTGCCGGAGCGCATCGAAAACGCGGCCGGCGCACAGCATCAAATCGTCGATCCAGCGCTGCACGTCGTCGCGACCGGCAGGCTCCGGCGCGAATTCGGCAAGCTCGCTGTTGCCGGCGAGCGCAACATGCAGCTCGGCGACGCGCCGCCCGGCCTGCGACATGTAACGCAGATAGGGGATCTCTTCCTCGCGTTCGCCGGGGTGGATGCTCGCGGCCAGCAGGCGCTGCTCCTCGACGAAGCGGTCGAGATAGGCCGCACTCACGGTCCAGAGGTCGCCCTGATTGGCGACGAAGGCGTGGATGACGCCGATCGCGCTCTTCTCGTTGCCCTCGACCAGCTCGACGCTGCCGAGTAGCGCCGGCGTGTTGGCAAAGTTGGCGATCTCGGTGAGGAAGCGCCCCATCTCGATCTCGGGATTGAGGCCGGGCTGAACCGTCCGGTAGATCTTGACGACGTAGTCGTTGTCCACCAGGGCGGTGCTGCGGGGCTGGTCGGACTCGACGATGCGGATATGCTCGGGCTGCCGGATCGGCTTGTCACCGAAGCGGTTGGTCGGCCGGAATTCCAGCCGCAGGCCCTGTTCGCCTTCATCGACCGTGAGCGATTGCTGCAAATTGCGCAACAACAGCGCGATGAAGATCTGGTCGGTGGCGACGTCGAGCAGGGTGCCTTCGCGGGCGCCTTGCCGAACGGCGGCCAGCGCATGCGGGTTGTAGCGCTCGCGGTCGAAGCGCACCCATTCGATCTGCATCGGCAGCACGTAGCGCGTCGTGACGCCGCGCTGCGTCGTTTCGAAGAAGGCGAGCCATGGCCGGTTGTCGCCGATGTCGCAAAACGGAATGGCCGACGTCAGCGTCGGTCGGATCGCCTTGGGCGATCGTTCCGGATACCAGCGGCTGCGCGCCAGATGTCCCGGAAGCACGTCGCGCTCGAACACGCCGCGCTCGCGCGCCAGCGACACCCAGGTCGCGTTCAGCGGCACGACCAGCGTTTCGAACTCGGGCACGGCGCGTTGCACCACCGGCGCCGACTTGTCGCGCTCCTGTAGTTCGAACCAGTAGAAGCCGTAAGGTGAGAGCGTGATCATGTAGGGCAGTTCGCCGATCGGCGGGAAGCGGGTGCGGCCGAGCATTTCCAGCGGAATACGATCCTGGAAGGCGGAAAGGTCGAGTTCGGTCGCCTGCGCCGATCGGGACAAATTGGCCACGCACAGGATGACCTCGTCGCGGTACTGGCGCACATAGCACAGCACAGCGCGGTTCTCCGGGCGAATGAACGTCATGGTGCCGCGGCCGAAGGCCAGCGTCGATTTGCGAACCGCGATCAGCCGCTTGGTGGCCGAGAGCAGCGAGGAGAGACTGCGCGACTGCGCCTCGACATTGACGGACTCGTAGCCGTAGACCGGGTCCATGATGGTCGGCGCGTAGAGCCGCGCGGGGTCGGCGCGGGAGAAGCCGCCATTGCGGTCCGGTGTCCACTGCATCGGCGTGCGGACGCCGTTGCGGTCGCCGAGATAGATGTTGTCGCCCATGCCGATCTCATCGCCGTAATAGATGATCGGCGTGCCCGGGAACGACAATAGCAGCGAGTTCATCAATTCGATCTTGCGCCGGTCATTGTCCATCAGCGGCGCCAGCCGCCGGCGGATGCCGACATTGATGCGCGCCCGGGGATCGTTGGCGTAGGTCGACCACAGATAATCGCGCTCGACATCGGTAACCATTTCCAGCGTCAGTTCGTCGTGGTTGCGCAGGAACAGCGCCCACTGGCAGTTGCCCGGGATATCCGGCGTCTGGCGCAGGATGTCGGTGATCGGGAAGCGGTCTTCCTGCGCGATCGCCATGTAGATGCGCGGCATCAGCGGGAAATGATAGGCCATGTGGCATTCATCGCCGCGGCCGAAATATTCCTGCACGTCCTCCGGCCATTGATTGGCTTCGGCCAGCAGCACCTTGCCCTTGGCGTAGGCATCGAGCTCGCTGCGCAGCCGCTTGATGATGGTGTGCGTCTCGGGCAGGTTCTCGTTGTTGGTGCCGTCGCGCTCGCAGAGGTAGGGAATCGCGTCGAGGCGGAAGCCGTCGACCCCGGTGTCGAGCCAGCGCTTCATCACTTGGACCAGCGCGCTGACCACGCGCGGATTGTCGAAATTGAGGTCCGGCTGGTGCGAGAAGAAGCGGTGCCAGTAGAACTGGCCGGCTTCCGGATCCCAGGTCCAGTTCGATTTCTCAGTATCGGTGAAAATGATCCGCGTGCCCTGATATTTCTGGTCGGTATCGCTCCAGACATACCAGTTGCGGGCAGAGGAATCCGGATCCGAGCGGCGGGCGCGCTTGAACCAGTCGTGCTGGTCGGAAGTGTGGTTGATGACGAGCTCGGTGATGACCCGCAAGCCCCGCTTCTTGGCTTCCTGGATGAAGCGCTTGAAGTCTTTCATCGTCCCGAAATCGGGATTGATGTCGCCATAGTCGGCGATGTCGTAGCCGTCGTCGCGGCCGGGGGAGGGGTAGAACGGCAACAGCCACAGCGTGGTGACGCCGAGATCCTGCAGGTATCCCAGCTTCTCGGTCAGCCCGGCAAAGTCGCCGATGCCGTCATTATTGCTGTCGGCAAACGCCTTGACGTGGAGCTGGTAGATGATCGCATCCTTGTACCAGAGCTCGTCGGTGACGGCGGCTGGCACCTCCCTTGCTTCGAGGACGAGGCTGCCATCCGGATTCAGCGGATAAGCACTGTCGATAGGAAGGGAGACGCCGGCGTTGGAGCTCTCGGCGGTTTGAGCTTTTTTGTTCACGGTGATGCCACTGCCATGGAAATGACGTCCCCGTTTCGTTTGAAGAAAGGGCGACGTTCCGGACAAAGATAGAAAGCCGCTCGGCTCGCTTTGGTTCCCCCGGAACCGTTGGTGGGGCCGAGCGTTAGACACTGCCTATCTCTTTCCCCTAATTAGACAATTTCGCGACATCGGTTTGATGTTTGCGTGCAAAGTATGTGCCGAATGGATCTTTTTGCTCAAGCTGAAGCCCAGGGAATCCAGACCGAGTTCCTGGACGGTCAGGGTCACCGGCGTGTGACGGCCGCCGCCGCTCTCAAGATTATCCTGGATGCCTTGCCGCCGCAGGCGCCGGGGCCGCTGGTCGGCCACCCGGTCGTGGTGCGGTCCGGGCGGCCGTCGCGAACCGAACTCCCCGCTGCCAGTCTGCCGGTGGCGTGGAAAATCGTTGCGGATTCAGGCGTTATCGCCAAAGGCGAGAGCTCGGATCACGCCATCGACTGGCCCACGGAGCTGCCGCCCGGCGTCTACCGGCTTCAGGTGAGCGATGCTGCCACCGCCGAGGATGTGCCGCTGATTTCGGCACCGGAACGGGCGTTTGGCGGTGAATTCGACCGTTGCTGGCTGATCGCGGTCCAGCTTTACGGCGTCCGCTCCGGGCGCAACTGGGGCATGGGCGACTTTACCGACCTCGCCAGCCTGATCCAACTCGCCGATCATCTCGGCGCCGACGGCATCGGCCTCAATCCGCTGCACGCCCTGTTCGATGACCGCCCGGGCGACTGCAGCCCGTATTCGCCGAACAGCCGGCTATTTCTCAATGCGCTCTATATCGACGTTGAAAAGCTTCCCGAATTTCAGCCCAATTCCGAAACGAGCGAGGCGCTGGCGCCGTTGCGGGCAGCCGATGCCGTCGATTACGTCGGCGTCGCCGGCCTGAAGTGGCGAGCGCTGCGCAGGGCTTTTGCTGCTTTCAAGGCCAACCCCAAGCCGGCCCGCCAACAGGATTTTGACGAATTCCGCGCCGAGCGCGGCGCGCTACTGTCGCACTTTGCCTGCTTCGAGGCGCTCCGGCACAAATTCGGCAAGCCGTGGTGGGAATGGCCGCAAGAGTGGCGGCAGCCGGACGAAGCCAGATGCGCTGCCCTGCGCCAGGGCGCGGACGCCGGTGAAATCGAATTCGTCGAATTCGTGCAATGGACCGCCGACCGGCAGTTAGGGGCCGCCGCCGATCTGGCGAAGCAGCTCGGCATGAAGGTCGGGCTCTATCTGGACGTCGCCGTCGGCGTGCAGGCCGACGGCTTCGACGCCTGGAACGAGCAGGTTGCGATCTCCCGCCATCTCGGCGTCGGCGCGCCGCCCGATCCGCTCAACACGGCGGGCCAGACCTGGGGCCTCGCCGGGTTCAATGCCGCTGGGCTCGAGCTTACGTCCTTTGCACCGTACCGCGACATGCTGCGCGCCTCGATGCGCCACGCCGGTGCCATCCGCCTCGACCATGTGCTCGGGCTGAAGCGGCTCTATCTGGTGCCGCAAGGTTTTAGCGCGCGCGACGGCGTCTACGTCCAGATGCCATTCGAGGCGCTGCTGGCGGTGACGGCGCAGGAAAGCGTTGCCAATCGCTGCGTCGTGATCGGCGAAGACCTCGGCACCGTGCCGGAAGGGTTTCGCGACCAGATCGCCGATTGGGGCATCTGGTCGTATCTCGTGATGATGTTCGAGCGCGACGACGCCGGCACGTTCCGCAACATCGATCACTACCTGACCAACGCACTCGTCACCTTCAACACCCATGATCTGTCGACCTATGCCGGCTGGCGCTCGTTCGGCGATCTCAAGCTGAAGCGCTCGCTCGGCATCGATCCCGGCGAAAGCGATGACGCGCGCTGGCACGCGCTGGCGATGCTGGATGACGTGCTGCGGCATCACGCCATCGACCGCAACGATCTCTATTCGGTGGCGAATTTTCTGGCGCGAACCAAGTCGCGGCTGCTCGCGGTCTCGCTGGAGGATCTGCTCGGGGTGGTCGACCAGCCCAATATCCCCGGCACCATCGATGAGCATCCAAACTGGCGGCGGCGGCTTCCGGTGCCGATCGAGGAGATGACATCCACGGTGGATGTCACGGCGCTGAAGGCGGCAACTCATGAGCGGTCGCGCGCCGCGATCTGATACAGCATGATCCGGAAAAGTGGTCGCCGGTTTTCCGAAAAGATCATGCTCAAGGATGAAGGTAGAGCGGGATGGCAGTTCGAAGAAATGCCATCCCGCCCTAACGGTGAAGCACCGTGTCGTGTCGTATCGAAGACTATGGGTTGATCGGCGATTGCGAGACCGCCGCACTGGTCGGCCGGAACGGATCGATCGACTGGCTGTGCTGGCCGGCCATCGATTCCGACGCCTGCTTTGCAGCGCTTCTCGGCACCGAGAAGCACGGCCGCTGGCAGATTGCGCCGGCGGGGGAGATTACCGGCACCTCGCGCCGCTATTGGGACAATACCCTGATTCTGGAGACCCGGTTCGAGACCGCGGACGGCGCGGTCGATCTGATCGACTTCATGCCGCCGCGGGGCAACGCCTCCGATGTGGTGCGGCTGGTGCGCGGCGTTCACGGGCGGGTCAGGATGCACATGCAACTGGTGATCCGCTTCGGCTTCGGCATCGATATTCCCTGGGTCAAGAAGAGCGAGGACGGCTCCGCGCTGCTTGCGATCTGCGGGCAGGACATGACGGTGTTGCGGACGCCGGTCGAGACCTGCGGCGAGGATATGACGACGGTCGCCGATTTCGAAGTCGGCGAGGGCGACACCGTTCCCTTTGTGCTTACCTACGGCCCCTCGCATCTGCCCGTACCCAAGCCGATCGATCCCGCCTATGCGTTAAAGGATACCGAAGCGTTCTGGGCTGAATGGTGCAGCCGCTGCACTTATGAGGGCGAGCACCGTGACCTCGTGATTCGCTCGCTGATCACGCTGAAGGCGCAGATCTACGCCCCGACCGGTGGCATCGTCGCGGCGCCTACGACCTCGCTGCCGGAAAAGCTCGGCGGCGCCAGAAACTGGGACTATCGCTTCTGCTGGCTGCGCGACGCCACCTTCACGCTGCTCGCGCTGATAAATTCGGGCTATACCGAGGAAGCGTCCGCCTGGCACCAGTGGCTGTTGCGGGCGGCGGCGGGTGCGCCCGCCAACATGCAGATCATGTACGGCATCATGGGCCAGCGCCGCCTTCTGGAATGGGAGGCCACATGGTTGCCGGGCTATGAAGGCGCGAAGCCGGTGCGGGTCGGCAATGCCGCGCATGCGCAACTGCAGCTTGACGTCTACGGCGAATTGATCGACGCCTTCCATCAATGGCGCACCGCCAAGCTCGAACTGGACGGAAGCACCTGGGCATTGGAATGCACGGTGCTCGAGCATCTTGCCGAAATATGGGATCAGCCGGATCACGGCATCTGGGAGCGCCGCGGCGCGGGAAGGCATTATGTCTCGTCGAAGGTGATGACCTGGGTCGCGTTCGACCGCGGCATCAAGAGCGCCGAGACGTTCGGCTTCAAGGCGCCGCTCGACAAGTGGCGCGCGCTGCGCGATGCCATCCATCTCGACGTCTGTGCGAGAGGATTCGATCCCGAACTGAATTCTTTCGTCGAGTCCTATGGCTCGAAGATGCTCGATGCCAGCATCCTGTTGCTGCCGTCGGTGGGATTTCTGCCGCCGGATGATCCGCGCGTCCGCGGCACGCTGGCCGCGATCGAACGGCATCTGATGCACAATGGTTTTGTGCTGCGGCACGATCCACGCGAAGCGGAGCAGCAACCGGCCGAAGGCGCGTTCCTCGCCTGCACGCTATGGCTGGCCGACGCCTATGTGCTGGCGGGCGAGTTTGGCAAGGCGCAGGAGCTGTTCACCCGCGTGGTCGCGGTCGCCAACGATCTCGGCCTGCTGGCCGAGGAGTACGACACGGGAGCCGGCCGCCAGACCGGCAATTTCCCGCAGGCGCTGACGCACATCGCGCTGATCAACACCGCGCATAATCTGTGCGTGGCGAAGACGCCGACCGAGAAGCCGGCGGTGCAGCGCTCGAAATAACGTCGGTCTCTCCGTCATTCCGGGGCGCGCGCAGCGCGAGCCCGGAATCCATTTCTCAACCGAGCGAGCGGCCCGATGGATTCCGGGTTCTCGCTTCGCGAGCCCCGGAATGACGGCGGATTGCAAAGTCGCGCGAGCCGGCACCCGTTTTCGCCGCGGCAGGCCCGGGCTGGGGTGAACCTGCCTTCATGGGAGGAGGCGGTCGGACACCGGCTCGCGCTTGCCGATCGTCGCGGCCGACAGAAGCGGATTCGCCGTGCGAAGACTTTGAGAACTCCTCGATTTATCCTTCACGCAGGCTTGATACGGCGGAGCATGGCGTTTTCGAGCGAAAGCCTGCCCCGGCCCTGATCCGGGGTGGATGCCGGTTCGCATAGCAATCAAGTTTACGCAGATTGCGTAGACTTATCTGCGCAGAATCCCTATCCGAGCTGCAGCACCGTCTCGATCGCGGCGGCAAACCCGTCGTGCTCGTTGCTGTCGGTCACATGGGTCGCGTGCTTCTTGATTCCGTCGGCCGCGTTGCCCATCGCAAACGAGATGCCGCTTTTGGCAAACATCGGCAGATCATTCTCCATGTCGCCGATGGTCGCGATCGCATCGGTTGAAATGCCAAGCCGCTTCGACATCGCGGCGACGAAGGTACCCTTGTCATGACCCGGCGGCGTCACGTCGAGGTAGTAGTTCTGGGAACGAACTGCGGTCGCGTCCCGGCCCACCGCTTCCATCATCGCCGCTTCGCAGCGCTGCAGCCGCGCAAAGTCCGAACTTGCGCCGACGATCTTGCAGGCTTCCGCCAGATGCGGGGTGAAATCCGTGACGATGGTCGGATCCGCCTTGATCGCCAGCTTTTCATGCGGGACGTACTCGCCGTCGCGATTGCGCGTGTACCAGCGCTCATTGGTGAACAGCCAGATGTCGACGCCGAACGCATTGAGCACGTCGAGGCTGCGCTGTGCCACGGCAGGCGGAATCAAGTGTTGCTCGATCGGCCTGAGCTTGCTGTCGACGATCGAACTGCCGTTGAACGCGCCGATCGGCAGCGTGATCGAAAGCGGCTCGATCAGAAAGCCCATGCCGACGGTTGGCCGGCTGGAGACGATGGTGAAGCCGATGCCGGCGTCGTGCAGTTTCTGTACCGCCGCCTTGGCGGCATCGGTCAGAACTTTGTCCTTGGTCAGCAGCGTGCCGTCGACGTCGGAAACCACAAGGGCGATGCGGGTCATTGGGGAACCAGGTTCAATTGACTGACGATGTCGTCGACGATCACCTCGACCGGCGCATCGATCGATACGGTGATCGGCCGTTCGTTTGCGCCCGGCTGCTCCAGCGTCCTGAACTGGCTGGCGAGCAGGCCGGGCGGCATGAAGTGTCCCTTGCGTGCGGCGAGGCGTGCGGCGATCAGATCCTGCGTTCCGTCGAGAAAGACGATGCGGACATCGTCGCGGCCGTGTACGAGAATGTCGCGATAGGCGCGCTTCAGCGCCGAGCAGGCGATCACGGCGCGCTCACCGGCGGCCGAGAGGCGGTCGATCTCGTCGGCAATCGCCTGCAGCCACGGCCAGCGGTCCTCGTCCGTCAGCGGCTGGCCGGCGCTCATCTTCGCGACGTTGCTTGCCGGGTGAAACCTGTCGCCATCCTCGTAACGCCAGCCGAGTCGTCCAGCGAGATGATCGGCGATGGTGCTCTTGCCCGAGCCGGACACGCCCATCACCACCAGCGCGCAAGGGGTCTTACTACCCACCAAAATTCTCCGGAATCGCGGCGCGGTCCACCAGCCAGACCGTCTCGCCGGTGGATCGCGCGCGGTTGGCGGGCAGGTTCTCGGCTGCAAAGAGGCGCGTCAAGACCGCACGCTTGTCCGTGCCCGCAACCTCGAACAGCATTTCGCGGCAGGAGGCTAGGGTGGGCAGCGTGAGGGTCACCCGCGGGACGAACGGCGCGACATTCGCTTTGGGCACGCCGACGACCCAACGGGCGGTTTCGTCGAGGGCGGGGTCGCCGGGAAACAGCGAAGCGGTGTGGCCGTCGGGACCGATACCCATCAGCACGAGATCGAACAGGGGGCGGGCGACATCGAGCGTGTCTGCGCCATAAAACGACTGCAGTTCCTGTTCGTAAAGCGCGGCGCCCCGGTCGGGATCGGCAGGGTCGGCGGTCGCGGTCGGAATCGGATGGATGTTTTCCGCCGGCGCGCAGCGGTCCAGGAAAGCCGCCCGCGCCATGCCCATGTTGTTGAGCGGGTCATCAGCCGGCACGAAGCGTTCGTCGCCGATGAACCAGTGCACGCGCTGCCACGGGATCCGGCTTCGATAGGCCTCCGTCGCAAGCAATTGATAGAGCTGCTTCGGGCTCGATCCGCCGGTCAGGCAGATCGCGGCGCTGCCGTCGTTTGCGCCTATTCTCGCCAGCACATGTTCGGCGGCGGTCGCCGCCAGCGCCGCTGGATCGGCGACGGTGATTACCTGGCGGTTATCGTTCGCGGCCATGGTTCACCCGAGCTTTCGCCAGCTTCGGCCGTCGCGCCTCAACAGTTCGTTCGCTTCCTCCGGCCCTTCGCTGCCGGCCTTGTAGGCCTTCAATCCGTCGGCGCCCGCCTTCTTCCAGGCATCGATGAATGGTTGCACTGCCTTCCAGCCGGCCTCGACGCTGTCGGCGCGCTGGAACAGGATGTTGTCGCCGATCATGCAGTCATAGATCAGCGTCTCGTAGCCGGTCGAAGGCTCCGCCTTGAAATAATCCTTGTAGCGAAACTTCATCTCCACGCCATCGATCAGGATCGAGGGGCCGGGCACCTTGGTGTTGAACTGCAGCGCGATGCCTTCGTTAGGCGCAACGCCGATCACGAGGTAGTTCTGCGCCAGTTCCTCCACCGGCGTGCACTTGAACATCGCGAACGGTGCCTGCTTGAACTTGATCGCGACTTCGGTGCGCTTGACGCCGAGCGCCTTGCCGGTGCGCAGATAAAAGGGAACGCCGGCCCATCGCCAATTGTCGATGACCAGCTTCAGCGCAGCATAGGTTTCGGTGGTGCTGCCGGGTGTAACGTCTTCGATCTTGCGATAGTCGCCGATCTCGGTATCGCCGATCCGGCCGGCCAAATACTGGCCGCGCACCGAATTGCGCAACGCTTCGGCCTCGCTCTGGGCCTGGATCGCGGCGAGCACATCGGCCTTTTCCGCGCGCACCGAATGCGCGTCGAAGCGGATCGGCGGCTCCATCGCGACCAGCGACAACAGTTGAAACAGATGGTTCGGCACCATGTCGCGCAGCGCGCCGGTCTGGTCGTAGAAACTGCCGCGATGGCCGACGCCGAGTTGCTCGTCGACCGTGATCTGCACATGATCAATATGGTTTCGGTTCCAGATCGGCTCGAACATGCCGTTGGCGAAGCGCAGTACCAAGATGTTCTGCACCGTCTCCTTGCCGAGGTAGTGATCGATCCGGTAGATCTCGTGCTCGTCGACGAGCTTGAGCAGTTCGCTGTTCAGCGCCCGTGCCGAAGCGAGATCGGTGCCGAACGGCTTTTCTACCACCAGCCGCCGCCACGCGCCGTTCTCGGCCAGCATGCCGGTGCGGCCGAGCTCGCGGCTGATCGGCAGGAACGCGTTGGGCGGGGTCGCGAGGTAGAACAGGCGATTACCGCCGGTTTCCCGCGCGGCCTCGAGTTGGGTGAGCTGCTTGTTCATGGCATCGAACGAGGCCGGGTCTTTTGGATCTGCCTCGATGCAAGTGACGCATGCCAGCAGGCGTTGCGCGATCGTATCGTCTACCGGCCGGGTCGCGAACTCGCGCAGTCCCTTCATCAGGCTGTCGCGCAGCGTGTCGCTGGTGACGCCTTTGCGGGCGACGCCGACCAGGCAGAACTTGTCCGGCAACAGGTCGCTGGCGGCGAGATTATAAAGGGCAGGGACGACCAGCCGGTGCGCCAGGTCGCCGGTCACGCCGAAAATGACAAAGGAGCAGGGATCGGGTTTCTTCTGCGCTATCTGACCGACCGCCATGGCTGCTCAGGCCTTCGTGTCGGATTTTTTCGGCGGCTCCTTGTGGCCTCCGAAACCGGCCCGCATCGCGGACAGGATCTTTTCCGCAAAGGTGTGATCCTTGCGCGAACGGAAGCGCGCATAGAGCGCCGCGGTCAGCACTTCCGCCGGCACGGCTTCATCAATTGCGGCGTTGACGGTCCAGCGGCCTTCGCCGGAATCCTCCACAAAGCCGGAGTAGCTATCGAGCGTCTGATTTTCTGCGAGCGCGGAGGATGTGAGATCGAGCAGCCAGGATGGAATCACGCTGCCGCGCCGCCACACCTCGGCGATGTCGGCAATATTCATGTCGAAGCGATGCTGCGGCGGCAGCGCCTCGATATTGGCGTTCTTGAGAATGTCAAAGCCCTCGGCATAGGCCTGCATCAGGCCATATTCGATGCCGTTATGGATCATCTTGACGAAATGTCCGGCGCCGGACGGGCCGGCATGAATGTAGCCCTGTTCGATGCGTGGGTCGCGGCCCTCGCGCCCCGGCGTGCGCGGGATGTCGCCGGCACCTGGGGCCAGCGTCTTGAAGATCGGATCGAGCCGGTCGACCACCGCCTTGTCGCCGCCGATCATCATGCAATAGCCGCGCTCGATGCCCCAGACGCCGCCGCTGGTGCCGACGTCGAGATAATGCAGGCCCTGTGCCTTCAGCGTCGCGCCGCGGCGAACGTCGTCCTGCCAGAACGTATTGCCGCCATCGATGATGACGTCGCCGGGCTGCATCAGCTTTGCCAATGCCTCGATGGTTGCCTCGGTAATCTTGCCGGCCGGCAGCATCACCCAGGCGGTGCGCGGCTTCTCGAGTTTCGCCACGAAATCTTCCAGCGTGTCGGCGCCGACGGCACCTTCGCCGGCGAGGCCGGCGACGGCCTTTGCATCCTTGTCGTAGACCACGGCGGTGTGGCCGTTGTTCATCAGCCGGCGGACGATATTGCCGCCCATCCGGCCGAGACCGATCATGCCGAGTTGCATATCCTTACTTTCCTAGCTGAGCGCTTCCGCAATGGCGGCATCGAGTGCTGACAATCCCGATCCGAGGTCGCCCTTGAGATGGACGCGTAGCGCGCGCCGCCCACGTTCGGTGAGCACGTCGAAATCGCCGCGCGCCTGTGCCGCCTTGATGACGCCGAAACTCGCCTTCTGGCCGGGTACCCGCAATTCCCTGGCATCGTCGGCGGTGATCTGCAGGAACACGCCGCTGTCGGGGCCGCCCTTGTAGGCCTGTCCGGTGGAGTGCAGGAAGCGCGGGCCGAATTCGGCGCAGGTCGCGACGTGACGGGTGTCGCGCACCGCAAGCCTCATCTTCTGCAGCGAGCCGATCGTGCTGGGGTCTCGCGCAATATAGGCGAGCAGGGCGACATAGTCGCCGCTCTTCGAACGCGAAAGATGCGCTTTGACCCACGAGCCGAGCGTGCCGTTGGCGCCGGCCTTGCGCAGCTCGGCCGCGTTGTGCGCGTCGGTGTAGAGATCGGCCTCGTCAGTTGAAATGACAGGCTTCTCCGCCGGCAGCGCGCCGGTCTTCTCGAACGCAGTGGTGAGTTCGCGAGTCTTGATCTTGGCCGCTTCGACGTCGGGTTGGTTGAACGGATTGATCCCAAGGATCGCGCTGGCCACGGCGGTTGCTATCTCAAACCGGAAAAATTCCTGGCCGATGTGGTCGATCGATTTCATGACGATACGGACGACGGGATGCCCGGCCGCTTCGAGCGCCTTGAGCCGGTCGTCATGCGAGGCGTCGTCTTCGCCTTCGGTGCGGATATCGATGAAGAAGCGGTCGTTGCCGTATAGCGAGGAATCGCCGAGCGGCTCGCCGTCGATCGGGATCAGGCCCTTGCCGTCCTTGCCGGTGGATTCGGCGATCAGCTGCTCGGCCCAGGCGCCGAAATCGGCGACCTTTGCCGACGACGTAATCGTCACCTTGTCGCGGCCTTCGAGGCCGGCGAGCCCCATCGCCAGCCCGAGCTGGACGCCGGGGTTTTCATGTGGCGGCACGTCGGCGCCGCAGGAGCGCACCATCGCGAGTGTGTGCGAGATCAGGCTGCGCACATCGATGCCCGCCGCCGCCGCCGGCACCAGCCCGAACGGCGACAGCACGGAGTAGCGGCCGCCGATTGCAGGATCGCCGTAAAAGATACGGGCAAAGCCCTGCTTGGTCGCAACTTTCTGCAGCGACGAGCCGGGATCGGTAACGGCGATGAAGCGATGCCCGGCCTTGTCCTTGCCGATGGTCTTGGCGACACGGTCGAAGAAGTAATCCTTCATCGCGTTCGGCTCGGTGGTGCCGCCGGATTTGCTGGAGACGATGAAGAGGGTGTGGGCGAGATCGACCGCATCCTCCATGGCGCGCACCTGCGCAGGATCGGTGGAATCGAGCACATGCAATTTCGGGAAGCCGGATTTCTTCGCAAAGGTTTCCGCCAGTACTTCCGGCCCGAGGCTCGATCCGCCCATGCCGAGGACGACCGCATCGCTGAAATTCTGGCCCTTCACGCGGCGGGCAAAATCCTCGTAATCGGCGACGTCGGCAGCCGCTGGGCTGTTCAGCCAGCCCAGCCATTTGTTCTCGTCGTCGCCGGTCCAGACCGATTGGTCCTTCTGCCACAGGCGGCGGATGGTCGCCGCTGCGCGCCAATCCTCGGTGCTGTCAGCCACGGCCTTGCGGATGCCGTCGCCGAGCGCGAATTGTTGTCGGTCGATGCCGCCACCGAGCGAGGCCGCGCGCTTCTGCGCGACGGCGCCATAGAGCTTGTCGGCGGCATCCGCGAACAGCTTGACGCCGTCCTTGACCAGCTCTTCCGTGATGGCGTCGAGCGAGATGCCGGACTTTTCGAGCTCTTCGAGCACGTGGCCAGCGTCCTCGATGTTCTCCTCGAGGCTGTCCCTCGGCTTGCCATGGTCGCGGAACGCATCGAGCGTTGCCGGCGGCACCGTGTTGACGGTGTTGGGACCGATCAGTTCCTCGACATACAGCACATCGCTGTAGTCCTTGTTCTTGGTGCCGGTGGATGCCCACAGCAAGCGTTGCGGCTTGGCGCCCTTGGCCGCGAGTTTCTCCCAGCGGGGGCCGGCGAACAGTCGCTTGTAGTCCTGATAGGCCAGCTTGGCGTTGGCGATGGCGACCTTGCCTTTCAGCGCGCTCAGTCGTTCCTTCTCGCTCGGATCGTTCGCTCTTGCGATCTTGTCGTCGAGCTGCTTGTCGACCGCGGAATCGATGCGGCTGACGAAGAAGGAGGCGACGCTCGCGACGTGCGAGGGATCGCCGCCCTTGGCGGCGTATTTTTCGAGACCCGCGATGTAGGCCTCGGCCACCTCGCGATAGACCTCTTGAGAGAACAGCAGCGTGATGTTGATGCTGATGCCTTCGCCAATCAGATGTTCGATCGCCGGGAGGCCTTCCGGCGTGGCCGGCACCTTCACCATCAGGTTCTGCCGCTTGACGTCCTTCCAGAGCCGTTCGGCTTCCGCGATGGTCCCCTTGGTATCCATCGCCAGATAGGGCGAGACCTCGAGGCTGACGAAACCATCATTGCCGTCCAGGCGGTCGTAAACCGGGCGCAGCACGTCGGCGGCGTTCTGGATGTCCTCGACCGCGACCGCCTCGAACAGGTCGGCGACGGGGCGGTCGCCGCTTTGCAACGCCTTGCCGATCGCGCCGTCATACTCGTCCGAACTGCCGATCGCCTTTTCGAAGATCGAGGGGTTCGACGTCACGCCCTTGACGCCGTCGGTATCGATCAGCGCCTTGAGGTCGCCCTTGGCGACGAAACCGCGGGCGAGGAAGTCCAGCCAGATCGCCTGGCCATGGTTTTCGAGTGTTTTGACGGGATTCATGGTGCCTGTCTGTTCAATCGGTTTCTTGGGTTCCCGGCAGCTTTCGGGGGCAGGACCGGAAAGTCAACATTTGGTTGGGCGTGCAGCCGGATGGAAGGGGACGGTCCGGGACGATAACTCGATCGGCTCCGGTTCGATCCCGAAAATGGCAGGTCTTGCCGGCCCTGATATCAGCCGTCCGGTCGAACCGGCTTTTCGAAGGGCGACACCAACGGCCACACCCACGAAGTCGTGAAGGAGGCCGTCATGAACCGCCGTTTCTTGTCCCCCGCCGGCCTCCTGTTTTTGTGTGCCCTGATCGCGCTTGATGCGACTACGGCGGAAGCGGCCGGCATCGGCGTGCATTTGAGGGGTCATGCGCAAAACATTCCGCGGGCGGTGGCAGGGGGACACAATCCGCATATCGGGGCGGGCGGGCAGGCGCCATCGCGACTGCATCCGAACACCAGAAGTATTCAGCCCGATACGGCGGGCGAAAGTACGGCGGTCAAATCGCGCAAACGAGCGGTCGACGTGAAAGCTTCACGTCAATCGGCAGCACCTCAGGGTCGGAGATAAAGATAGCCTTGCGATTGCAACTCGGCAATCCGCACCACGCCGCCCCGCTCGGCGACGACAAAACCCGGCAGCAGATCCTTCAGCGTGACATTCTGCGACGTCATGGTATTGCCGCAGGCGGCGAGTTCGAGACCGGCTTTGGAGAACTGACCGACGCGCTTCGAAAGATCGGGGCTGGCGGCGGCCGAATGAAACGCCCGCAACGCCTGGCCGTGAACCACCAGCGCGATCGTCACATGGTCGGGACCGCCGACGCCGTCGAAATGGTTCTGGATGTTGCCGAGTGCGAAGCTCACCTTGTCGAGATCGTTGAGGTGATAAACCACTTTCAGTTTCGCCGGAGGTGCTGCCTCGCCAGCCGCGCCGGCGCGAGAGGCGGCAAGGGCTGCGCCGAAAGCCGAAATCGCGCCCCACAGGATATTGCGTCGATGCATGGAATTTTCTCTCCGCCAAAGTGGTATGGATCACAGACCCAATAAGTGAGGCTCGCCAACCTGTGTAGCGTGGCTCATTTGTGCCGGAGTGCCGCAAGCTCCTTGCGATCCGTCACCAACTCGGAGCATTCATGCAAGTCCGCGCGATCGACACGGAAGATCTTGTCGTCGGCGCCGGCAACCAGATCATTGCTGGCGTCGTCGTCAGGCTTGTTGCGCTCCCAGATCCTGATCCGCTCCAGCCGGATCAGCGCGGATTTGTCGTCCTTCATCGCCACTTCAATGCCGCCGCCTTCGCAATCGACGCCGCAGCCAAGTCGAATTTCGCCGCCGCTGTTCTCGGCGACGATGTGGCTGCAGAAGCCGCTGGAATCGAAATTGCCGGCGCGGTGGCGATATTTGAAACCGAGGCGGAACGAATAATTGACGGTCTTGTCTTCCGGCGCGTCCTCGGCCGTCACCAGCAGCTTCATCGCGCTGACCTTCTGCTTCGGATGCTGCGCCAGATGGCTGGCGTCATAACGACGCACGAAGCAGGCATAGGTCTTCTTGCCCAGCGGGCCGCCGAACATCCTGGCATCGAAGGCGGTGGCTTTGGCTTTGTCGGCGGCTTCCTGGGCGTGACAGGAATGCGCGCCGACGATGGAGGCAATGGCGGCGGCGATGCAGGCGTATTTCATGGCAGCCTCGGATTAAACGTGCGGCATTTGACTTTAGTTGCAGTGGGCGCCGGGAACGTTCAACGCTCGGTCCGTGAAATGAACGCGTGTTCATCTTGGCCTTATTTGCCGCGGGCTGGCCGTCCGAATGTCACAAAAGGCGCTGTTATCGCGCGTTCGGACCGTTCAGAACCCCGGATTTTCAGCTTTGCTGCTTGGGATCGCCAAACGAACGCCGAATCGCGCCGGCACGACCACTCGGAATCCTTAAAAAATCCCTTACATGGTGTTCAGTAGTTACCCGGTGAAAATGTTGCAGCACGGATACAACGCGAGCGAAATGGGACCGTATCTTTACGAGGCAAGCGCCCTTAGCACGACTATTGCATTGCAATGTGAAGTCGCTCGCGTGTCCAATCGGTGCATGTGCTGATGGTGATTCGCGAACGGAAGCTGTGACGCTCCGATACTGGAACCCGAGTGGAGCGTGCGGCATTTACAGGTGACCATGGAGAGACGGATCATGTACAACGATTCTCTGTTCAATGCTTTCGCCCGGTCTTTCGAAGCAAGAAGCCAGACCGACATGTCGATGGCGGAATATCTGGAGTCGTGTCGAAGCGATCCGATGCGATATGCCAACGCCGCCGAACGATTGCTAGCTGCGATCGGTGAGCCTCAGATGATTGACACGGCCAAGGATCCTCGCCTTGGCCGTATCTTTTTGAACCGCACGATGCGGCTCTATCCGGCCTTCGCCGGCTTCTACGGAATGGAAGAGACGATCGAGCGCATCGTCGGGTTCTTTCGCCATGCGGCGCAGGGTCTCGAAGAGCGCAAGCAGATACTCTATCTGCTCGGGCCTGTCGGCGGCGGAAAATCCTCGCTCGCCGAACGCCTCAAGGCGTTGATGGAAGTTCATCCCATCTACGTGCTGAAAGCGGGCGACGAACTCAGCCCGGTGTTCGAGAGCCCGCTCAGCCTGTTCGATCCGGAATCGCTGGGCCCGATGCTCGAGGAAAAGTACGGCATTCCGCGCCGTCGCCTCACCGGACTGATGAGCCCGTGGTGCTACAAGCGCCTCGAAGCCTTCGGTGGCGACATCTCGCAATTCCGCGTCGCCAAGATACAGCCGTCGCGGCTGCGCCAGATCGCGATCGCAAAGACCGAACCCGGCGACGAAAACAACCAGGACATCTCGTCCCTGGTCGGCAAGGTCGACATCCGCAAGCTGGAGACCTACGCCCAGAACGATCCCGACGCCTACAGCTATTCGGGCGGCCTCAACCGCGCCAACCAGGGCATTCTCGAATTCGTCGAAATGTTCAAGGCGCCGATCAAGATGCTGCATCCGCTGCTGACGGCGACGCAGGAAGGCAATTATATCGGGACCGAGAATATCGGCGCGATCCCGTTCACCGGCGTCATTCTCGCCCACTCCAATGAGGCGGAATGGCAGAGCTTCAAGACCAACAAGAACAACGAGGCCTTCATCGACCGCATCTGCGTCATCAAGGTGCCGTACTGCCTGCGCGTCGCTGAGGAGCAGAAGATCTACGAGAAGCTGATCCAGGGCTCCGAACTGGCCGCCGCGCCGTGCGCTCCGTCCACGCTGGAAACGCTTGCGCGCTTCTCTGTCATGTCGCGGTTGCGAAAGCATGAGAACTCGACCGTGTACGCGAAGATGCGGATCTACGACGGCGAAAGCCTGAAGGAATCCGATCCGAAGGCGCGCAGCGTCCAGGAATACCGGGATTCCGCCGGCGTCGATGAAGGCATGGACGGCGTTTCGACCCGCTTCGCGTTCAAGGTTCTGGCTGCGACTTACAACCACGACACCAATGAGGTCGGTGCCGACGCAGTTCATCTGATGTACACGCTGGAGCAGTCGATCCGGCGCGAGCAGCTTCCCGACGAGGTCGAGAAGCGTTACCTTGAGTTCATCAAGGCCGAACTGGCGCCGCGCTATGCCGAATTCATCGGGCACGAGATCCAGAAGGCCTACCTCGAATCCTATTCGGATTACGGGCAGAACCTGTTCGATCGCTATGTTGACTATGCCGACGCCTGGATCGAGGATCAGGATTTCAAGGATCCCGATACCGGGCAACTGCTCGATCGCGAACTGCTCAATCAGGAGCTGACCAAGATCGAGAAGCCGGCCGGCATTGCGAACCCGAAGGACTTCCGCAACGAGGTCGTCAAGTTCTCGCTGCGGTCGCGGGCCCAGTACGGCGGCAAGAACCCGTCCTGGACCAGCTACGAGAAGATTCGCGAAGTGATCGAAAAGCGGATATTCTCCCAGGTCGAGGACCTGCTCCCCGTCATTTCCTTCGGCTCGAAGAAGGACGGCGAGACGGAAAAGAAGCATGGCGAGTTTGTCGCGCGCATGGTCGAACGCGGCTACACCGAGCGGCAGGTCCGCCGGTTGGTCGAGTGGTACATGCGCGTAAAACAGGCTGGCTGAGGCGGATGAAAACGTGGCCATTCACATCGTCGATCGCCGCCTGAATCCAGGCAGCAAGAGTCTGGAAAATCGCCAGCGCTTTTTGCGTCGTGCAAAAGCGCTGGTTCAGGGGGCGGTGAAGAAGTCGTCGCAGGAACGGGACATCAAGGATGTCCTCGAAGGCGGCGAGGTCAGCGTTCCGATCGACGGCATGGACGAGCCGCGCTTTCGCCGCGAGGGCGGCACGCGCGACATGGTGCTGCCCGGAAACAAGAAGTTCATCGAAGGCGATATCCTTCCGCGGCCGAACCCGAGCGGTGGCAAGGGCAGAGGTGCGGGCGAAGGCGACAGCGAAGATGCGTTCCGCTTCGTGCTCAGCCGCGACGAGTTCGTCGACCTGTTCCTGGACGATCTGGAATTGCCCGATCTCGCCAAGCGAAAGCTCGCCGAGGTCGAAAGCCAGGGCATTCGCCGCGCCGGCTACACGACCTCCGGCTCGCCTGCCAATATCTCGGTGAGCCGAACGGTCAGTCGCGCTTTGGCGCGGCGCGTCGCGCTGCGGCGGCCGAGGCCGGAATTGCTGGCAGCCCTCGAAGCGGAACTTGAGGATTGCAGCGACGAGGCGCGCCGCACCGAGCTGATGGCCGAGATCGAGGTTTTGAAGGCGAAGATCAAACGCATCCCGTTCATCGATCCGATCGACATCCGCTACCGGCGTTTCGAAACGGTGCCGAAGCCGGTGGCGCAGGCCGTGATGTTCTGCCTGATGGACGTCTCCGGCTCGATGACCGAGCATATGAAGGATCTCGCCAAGCGCTTCTATATGCTGCTTTACGTGTTCCTGAAGCGGCGCTATCGCCATGTCGAGATCGTTTTCATCCGGCATACCGACCGCGCCGAAGAGGTCGACGAGCAGACCTTCTTCCACGGACCGGCTTCCGGCGGCACGCTGGTGTCGAGCGCGTTGCAGGCGATGCACGACATCGTGCGGTCGCGGTTCCGGCCGGAGGACTGGAACATCTATGCCGCGCAGGCTTCCGACGGCGACAATTCCTACGCCGACGGCGAGGTCACCAGCCGGCTCCTGACCGACAAGATCCTGCCGGTCAGCCAGTTTTTTGCCTATCTGGAAGTCGGCCAGGAGAACGGCCTGTCCTACGAAATGCCCAATTCGTCGCTCTGGACCCTTTACGAGGGCCTGCGCGCGAGCGGCGCGCCGCTGTCGATGCGCAAGGTCAACGAACGCAGTGAGATCTTCCCGGTGTTTCACGATCTCTTCCAGCGCCGTAGCCAGCAGGAAAGGAACGCGTCATGACCGCGACCGACCAGTTGCTGTTTCCGGGCGCCGACTGGGACTTCCGGACGCTGCAGCGGATCTGCGACGCCTGCGAACAGGTCGCGCGGGACGAGCTGGGGCTCGATGTCTATCCCAACCAGATCGAGGTCATTACCGCCGAGCAGATGCTGGACGCCTATTCGTCCGTGGGCATGCCGCTGTTCTACAAGCATTGGTCATTCGGCAAGCACTTTGCCTTTCAGGAGGCATCCTATCGCAAGGGGCTGATGGGGCTGGCCTACGAGATCGTTATCAACTCGTCGCCGTGCATTTCCTACCTGATGGAGGAAAATACCGCGACGATGCAGACTCTCGTCATCGCGCATGCTGCCTTCGGCCATAATCACTTCTTCAAGAACAACTACCTGTTCAAGCAATGGACCGACGCCGACGGCATTCTCGATTATCTCGAATTCGCCAAACGCTATGTGGCGCATTGCGAGGAACGCCACGGCCGGCTGGCGGTCGAGCACACGCTCGATGCCGCGCATGCCCTGATGTCGCACGGCATCGATCGCTATCCCGGCAAGAAGAGTCTCGACCTGCGTGCTGAGGAAAAGCGGGCCGGCAGGCGCCGCGCCCATGAGGAGGCCGCCTTCAACGATCTGTGGCGCACCGTTCCGGCTGGCAAAGTCAAGAGCGACGCGATACTGGACGTCGAGCGCCGCCGCCAGATGCTCGGTCTGCCGCAGGAAAACCTGCTGTATTTTCTCGAAAAGACGGCGCCGCGCCTGCGTCCCTGGCAACGCGAGATATTGCGGATCGTGCGCCACATCGCGCAGTATTTCTATCCGCAGAGCCAGACCAAGGTGATGAACGAGGGCACCGCGACCTACGTTCACTATCGCATCATGAACCGGCTGCATCAGCAGGGGCGGCTGACGGACGGCAATTTCCTCGAATTTCTGCAGTCGCACACCAACGTCGTGTTCCAGCCCGAGTTCGACGATCCGCGCTATTCCGGCTTCAACCCCTATGCGCTGGGATTTGCGATGATGCAGGACATCGAGCGCATCGTCACCGATCCGGACGCCGAGGATCGCGAATGGTTTCCGGATATCGCCGGCAAGGGCGACGCAATGGGCGTGCTGCGCGACATCTGGGCCAATTATCGCGATGAAAGCTTCATCAGCCAGTTCATGAGCCCGCGGCTGATGCGGCACTTCCGCCTGTTCCATCTGCATGACGATCCGGAGGATCGCTCCGGTATTCTGGTCGATGCCATTCACGATGAACGCGGCTATCGCCGGCTGCGCCGCGAACTGTCGCGGCAGTACGACGTCGGCTTCATCGACCCGAACATCGAAGTCGTCGATGTCGATCTTGCCGGCGATCGCCGCCTGATGCTGCGTCATACCGTGGTGAAGGGCGCCCAACTCACCGAAGCCGACACCAGGCGCGTGCTGCAGCACCTTGCCGATCTCTGGAGCTACGACGTGTCGCTCTCCGAGGTCGACACATCAGGCCATGTGTTGAAGGAGTATGTCGCAAACCCGCGGAGCATCGCCGCGGCGGCGTAGTCGGGTTTCCTCACGGTTAGACAGCGCAGCGCGTCTCCGGACGATGTTCGCATGTCGTCCGTTAAGAAGCTCGATTGAGTGGGATTTGACAGGCGAGCGTGCGGCATAGCTGGAACAGTAACAGGCACAAGAATTCTCTGAGCCAGGCGAGGATGCGGCGGAAGTTGTGGC
>Ga0307499_10000090_pt1 | contig 31630 bp, 27 predicted proteins | sample 13_S_MG_FD_201363 | JGI IMG/M metagenome (GOLD analysis project Ga0307499, IMG submission 201363) | Soil microbial communities from Populus trichocarpa stands in riparian zone in the Pacific Northwest, United States - 13_S | ecosystem: Environmental > Terrestrial > Soil > Riparian zone > Trees... | reverse complement strand
TCATCGGCGGCCTCGCGGTGGCGGCAGTGGTCCTGCTCTCCGCCGGCGACACCCTCGGCCTCGGCCGCTGGTGGAAGAGCCAGCCCGCCGTGCAGCGCAACCCCTGGCTGATCTGAGCCAGCCGAACTTCCGACCCACGTGGGCCGGCCGGGCAACCGGCCGGCCCACGGCCATGCCCGGCGCCCGGCTCGCCGCGGCGCCTGCTGTGCCGGCTGCTGTGCCAGGATGAGCCGGCATGGCCGGCGGCCGGGGCGACCAGGTGGGAGGGTCCAGGATGGACGGGACCACATCCGCACCAGCGGGCGAACCACCCGGCGGCGGCGCCGATCCGGTGGCTCCGCCGGCACTGGGCCTGTCCGGCCTGCGGCTGGACGAACTGCTGACCGAGATGCAGGAGCGGCTGGCCGAGATCGTGCTCAGCCGCGACAAGCTGCACGGGCTGCTGGACGCGGTGGTGGCGGTCGGCGCCGGCCTGGAGCTGCCGGCCACCCTGCGGCAGATCGTCACTGCCGCCGCCACCCTCGCCGACGCGCAGTACGCCGCGCTGGGCGTGATCGGTGACGACAAGCTGCTGCGCGAGTTCATCGTCACCGGCATCGACCAGGCCACCCAGGAGCGGATCGGCCCGCTGCCGTCCGGGCGGGGGGTGCTGGGCACGCTCATCCGCGAACCGCACCCGATCCGGCTGGCCGATATCGGGAACCACCCGGACTCCTACGGCTTCCCACCCAACCACCCGCCGATGCGGACCTTCCTCGGCGTGCCGATCCGGGTCCGCGACGAGGTGTTCGGCAACCTCTACCTGACCGAGAAGCGCGGCGGCCAGTTCACCGCCGACGACGAGGTCGTGGTGCAGGCACTCGCCGCGGCCGCCGGCGTCGCGATCGAGAACGCCGGGCTGTTCGAGCAGACCCGGCACCGGCAGCGCTGGCTGGAAGCCTCCAGCCAGATCACCACCGCGCTGCTGTCCGGCACCGACCCGGAGGAGGTGCTACCGCAGATCGCCGGCCGCGCCAAGGATCTGCTCGACGCGGACTCCACCGCGATCGCCCTGGCCGACCCGGACGACCCCGACGACACGCTGGTGGTCACCGTCGCCGCCGGTGCCAGCGCCGCACAGCTGCGCGGCAGCCGGATCTCGGTCGACGGCAGCATCGCCGGACGGGTCTACCGCACCGGCACCACCGAACGCACCAGCATCGCCGACCTGGCCACCATCGCGTCGCTCCCGCCCGGTATCAGCGACGGCCCGCGGCTGTACGTGCCACTCGGCACGGCCGGCACCGGGCTGGGCGTGCTCATCGCCCTCAACCGGGCCGGCGGCAACGAGTTCAGCGCGGAATCCGTCGCGGTCACCGCGGCCTTCGCCGGCCAGGCCGCGCTGGCACTCCAGCTGGCCGCCGCGCAGCGGGCCCAGCAACAGCTGGCCGTCTACGCCGACCGCGACCGGATCGCCCGTGACCTGCACGACCGGGTGGTACAGCGCCTGTTCGCCACCGGCATGCTGCTCGACAGCATCCTGCCGCAGACCCGCAACCCCGACCTACAGGCCAAACTGCACCGCGCCGTCGACGACCTCGACCACACCATCCGGGAGATCCGGGCCACGATCTTCGCGCTGATGTCCGCCCCGGACGAAGCCCACCGCGGCCTCTGGCAACGGCTCGCCGCCGCGGTCGAGCAGACCACCAGCGGCACCGGCCTGAACCCCAGCATGCAGGTCACCGGCCCGGTCGACGCCCTCGTCCCGGACGACATCGCCGAGCACGCCATCGCCGTCGTCCGGGAAGCCGTCGCCAACGTCATCCGGCACGCCAAGGCCGGCACCGCCGCGGTCGCGGTCAGTGCCGGCGACACGCTGCGGATCGAGGTCAGCGACGACGGCATCGGCCCACCGCCACCGGGCCGCCGCAGCGGCCTGACGAACCTCGCCAGCCGCGCCACCGAACTCGGCGGCACGCTGAACATCAACCCCGCCCCGGGCGGCGGCACCCAACTCGTCTGGGAAGTCCCACTCCCCTAGCTGGTACCGCTCGGACCGGGGCGGGGCACCGGGCGAACAGCCGCCGCGCTACCGGCCCGGGTTCGCACCCCGGCGCAGCTCGGTAGCCAGGATCGCGGCCTGCGTGCGCCGCTGCATGCCCAGCTTGGCCAGCAGGTGCGACACGTAGTTCTTGACCGTCTTCTCAGCCAGGAACATCCGCTCGCCGATCTCCCGGTTGGTCAGCCCTTCCCCGATCAGCTCCAGCACGGTCCGTTCCTGATCGCTGAGGCCGGCCAGTGGGCCGTCGTCCTTTTTCGCGTTCGACCGCAGCCGTTCCAGCACCCGGGCGGTCGCCCGCGGATCCAGCAGCGATCCGCCGGCGGCAACGGTGCGCACCGCGCCGACCAGGTCACTGCCGCGGATCTGCTTGAGCACGTACCCCGCCGCCCCGGCCATGATCGCATCGAACAGCGCCTGGTCGTCCGAGAACGACGTCAGCATCAGGCAGCGCAGCTCCGGCAGCTGGGACCGCAACTCGCGGCACACGGTGACGCCGTCGCCGTCCGGGAGCAACACGTCCAGCACGGCGACATCCGGTCGTGCCGCCGGCGCCCGGGCCAGCGCCTCGGCCACCGTTGACGCCTCGCCGACCACGGTCAGGTCCGGCTGGCTGCTCAGCAGGCTGCTCACGCCGGCCCGGACCACCTCGTGATCGTCCAGCAGGAAGACCCGGATCATGCCGTCTGCCATAGCCCTGCCTCATCTTCCGGTAGCCGCGGCGCTGAGAGGTCGGCGCGGAGTGGCACGTGCCGGCACGGCCGGCCGGACCAGTGTGGAGCAGCGCCGGCAGCGGCCAGCGCGCGCCGGCTACTTCTCGCGCACGGTCAGTACGTCGGCGACCGTCCGCCGCGGCGTCGCCGGCACCGCGTCACCGGCTGGCGGCCAGCCGACCCGCAACATCATCTGCGGATGATCCGACCAGTCCATCAGCGCGCGCAGCCGGGCCCGCACCCCCGGCAGGTCAATCGCCTGGGTCGCCGCCGAGCTGGCCAGGCCCATCCGCTCGGCCGCCACCGCCACCTGCGCAAACGTCTCGCCGGCCCGCAGCCGGGCGAGCGGGTCGTCCCCGGTGCTGAACAGCACCAGCCAGGCCGCCGTCTCGTCGACGTCCGCCGGCATCGGCAGACCGCCACGCCCGCCGACCTCGAAGTCCCGCAGCGGCACGTCGGTGTGCCGCTCCCGGCCCGCGGGCACTCTCGGCACCGCCGACACCGGCACTCCCTCCCGCGCGCTGGCAGCGTCCGGCCGCACCCACCGGGCCAGCTCGGCGCGGTAGGCCTCGTCGTCCAGCTCCAGCTGATCGGCCCAGGAGACCACCACGGCCAGGTCCAGCCGCTCATCCGCCCGGGTCACCGCGTGCGCGTAGCCACCGTCGTGCTCCGCCAGCCGGCGCAACTCGTCCAGCAGTTCCGCCGGCACCGGCCGCGGATCGAACGGGCGCCGCTCCGACCGTCGCCGCTGTGCCGCGGCCAGCAACATCCGGACCTCAGCCGGCACCTGCTGGTGCCCGTCCGGCACCAGCCGAGCCAGCAGGTCCGGCCGGGCCGGGTCCGGGAACCGGCTCACCGCGACCCGCCAGCCCTGCCCGGCCAGACCCAGCTCCGCCAGGTACAGCGCCGCGCCGCAGGAGACCAGCAGCCCGCGCCCATCCGGATCGATCGCCGCCAGCTGCCGGTGCCGATCCGCATACAGCTCCAGCCCGTCCGGCCCGAACTCCCACCGCCACGGCTGCGTGTTGTGAACCGACGGCGCCCGCACGGCCAACTCCAACGCCTCGGTCACGTCGGCAACGCCCATCCGGTCGTCCGACTCGACACCCGCGACATTCTCGACCCGCATGACAGCCTCCTCATCCACACCGCGACGCTAACCGCCGCACTACCCGCACCACCCGGGACCAAGGTCCCGAACCGGCCGCCATTGGTCGGGCGGCCCGGGACACCCGCGGGCGCTACCCGGCCGATCGGCGCGCGCCGGTCACCGCCGCGACGGCCGGGTCTGATCGACCGGCGGTGGCCGCCGGGCGCGGCCGGCCGGCAGCCGGACGGTGACGGCGGTGTGGCCAGGGCGGCTGTCGACGCCGACCGTGCCGCGGTGGGCCTGCACGACCGCGGCGACGATCGACAGGCCGAGGCCGGTGCTGCCGGCGGCACGGGACCGCGACCGGTCGCCGCGGGCGAACCGCTCGAAGACCACCGGCAGCAGCTGCGCCGGGATGCCCGGCCCGTCGTCGGTGACGGTGAGCAGCGTGTCGGTGCCGGCCGTGGCCAGGCCGACGGTCACGGTGGTGCCGGGCGGGGTGTGCGCCCGGGCGTTCGCCAACAGGTTGCCGAGCACCTGGTGCAGCCGCAGCTCGTCGCCGGTGACCTCGATCGGCTCGACCGGCAGGGACAGCCGCCACCGGTGCCCGGGACCGGCCGCGTGCGCATCTGCCACCGAGTCCACGACCAGGCGGGACAGGTCGACCGGGTCGGCGGCGAGCGGCCGGCCGGAATCCAGCCTGGCCAGTAGCAGCAGGTCGTCGACGAGCGTCCCCATCCGCCCGGCGGCCGCCTCGACGCCGGCGATCGCCCGCCGGGCGCCGGCCTCCGGGTCGCCCTGCGGGTGCCGGGCCAGCTCGGCGTAGCCGCGGATGACGGCGAGCGGGGTGCGCAGTTCGTGGCTGGCGTCGGCGACGAACTGCCGCACCCGCGACTCGCTGTCCTGCCGCGCCCGCAGCGCCGCGTCAACGTGGCCGAGCATCGAGTTCAGGGCGTGCCCGACCCGGCCGACCTCCGTTCCGGGGTCGGCGTCGGTCGGCGGAACCCGCACCGCCAGCGCGACCTCGCCCCGGTCCAGCGGGAGCCCGACGACCCGGTCGGCCGTCCCGGCCAGCCGGCTGAGCGGGCGCAGCGCCAGCCGCAGGATCCCCGCGCCGCCCAGCGCGGCCAGGACCAGCGCCGCCCCGCTGACCACCGCCAGCAACCCGGCCAGCCGGACCAGCGTGGCCCGTACGCCGGCCATCGGCAGGCCGGTGACGAGCACGCCGCCGCTGGCCGGCGCCGCCAGCAGCCGGTAGTCGCCGAGGTCGGCCAGGGCCCGGGTGTGCGGCTGGCCGTCGAGCGGGAGCGCCGCCAGCACCGCGTCCAGGCCGGCCGGGAGCGCGGTGGACCTGCCGTCCGCGTCGAGCACGGCGCCCTGGCCGATCGAGCCGTTCGTGACCAGCGCGCCGAGCGTGCCGGCCGCCTGGCCCGGGGTCAGCAGGAAGCCCGGCGCGTCGCGGTGGCCGCGGCCGGCACCCGCACCACCGCCGCCGGTCCCGCCGTCCGGGTGCTCGGAGGCGGTCTGGGACCGCTGGCCGGCCGCCGCGAGCTGGGCGTCCAGCCGCTCGATGAGGAAGGCGTGCAGGGCGATCTCGGTACCGGCCCCGATGATCACGCAGGCCGCGGCCAGCAGGCCGACCAGCGCGAACACCAGCCGGGCCCGCAGCGACCGCAGGCCCCTCATCGGGCTGGTCTCATGGCGCCGGTTTGAGGACGTAGCCGGCCCCACGCACCGTATGGATCATCGGTGCCCGGCCGGCGTCGACCTTCTTCCGCAGGTAGGAGACGTACATCTCGACCACGCTGCCATTGCCGCCGAAGTCGTGCTGCCAGACCCGGTCCAGGATCTGCGCCTTGCTCAGCACCCGCCGCTGGTTGCGCATCAGGTACCGCAGCAACTCGAACTCGGTGGCGGTCAGTTGGAGTAGCGCACCGCCGCGGCGTACCTCCCGGCTGTCCTCATCCATGGTCAGGTCGCCGACGGCGAGGACCGCGCTGTCCGGATCGCCGACCGCGCCGGCCCGCCGGACCAGCGCCCGGACCCGGGCGACAACCTCTTCCAGGCTGAACGGCTTGGTCACGTAGTCGTCGCCGCCGGCGGTGAGGCCGGCGACCCGGTCCTCGACCGAGTCCTTCGCGGTCAGGAAGAGCACCGGCAGGGACGGCGAATCCGCGTGCAGCTGCCGGAGCACGTCGAACCCGTGCTGATCGGGCAGCATCACGTCCAGCACGACCGCGTCCGGCCGGAACTCCCGCGCCTGGCGCACCGCGGTGCGCCCGTCCAGCGCGGTACGGACATCCCAGCCCTCGTACCGCAGCGCCATCGACACCAGTTCGGACAGCGCCGGCTCATCGTCCACCACCAGCACCCGCACCGGCCCGCCGTCCGCGCGACGCATCCGCAGCCTCGTCCCCGTCATGCTGCCGATCCTGGCCGGGCGGCCTGAGCGATCCCGGTGAGCCCGCTGAGCGCGGCCTGTGAGCGGGACGGTCGTGGCCGGCTCCCGCTCACCGGGAGACGCGGTGGGCGGGAGCCGGCGGCCCTGCGGGGGCGGCAGGGCCGCCGACCGCGATCTAGCGGTGCTGCTGCTCCTCACCGGTGACGGCGAAGTCCTTGCCGACCTCGACCGTGACGCGGTTGCCGTCCGCGGTCGTCAGGTGCGCCTCGTACACGCCGTCGGAGTCGGTCTCCACCCGCTGGATCGTCGCCCCGGGGTACTTGGCCAGGGCGGCCGCGGTCACCTTGGTGGCGGTGTCACCGGTGAGCAGGTGCTCGTCCGGCCGCTGGCTCTTCGACTCGTCCCGGGTGCCGCCGGGCGCGCCCTGACCGCCACCTTCCGGTCCACCGCTGGCCGGGGCGCTGACCGACGGGCTCGGCGCCGCCGTGCCCGTCGCGGCGTTCGCGGACAGGGACATGACCAGCACGGCACCCGCCGCCACCCCGACCCCGATCAGCCCGGCCGCCACGCCGAACCGACGCCCGACGCCCGTCCGCGTGCCGCTCGTCCGGTCGTCCGTCTCGTTCATTCATCAACTCCGTCTCGTCGGGCCGGCCGGTCCGTTCCGGCCGACAGGACGAGCCTGGTCCGGCCACCTTTGCCGGAGCCCTCCACAACCTGTCAGTGACCTATCAATTCCCGGCCCGCCCCTGGGCCGGCCCGCTCGGGCTGGGGTCGCTCAGCCGGAGGGGCGCAGGCCGTCGCCGAGGATCGCCAGCATCCGTTCGGTCTGGTCGGCGTCGCCGCTGTAGCGCTGCATCGCCTGCCAGCCGACCAGCAGCGTCTTGACGTCCAGCACGTCGATGTCGGCGCGGACCGCGCCGGCCCGCTGGGCCCGCGCGAGCAGCCCGTCGAGGGCGTCCATGAAGCTCCGCTCGGCGTCCGGGGCGATCTGCGCGATGTCGACGCCGACCCCGGCCAGCGCCTCGACCAGACCCAGGTCGGTGGCCGCGCCGCGGATCATCGCGGTCAGGAACGTGAGCAGCGCCGGGCCCGGCTGCTCGGACTCCCGCAGTTCGCTGGCCTGGTCGACCAGTCGCTGCACCCGGTCGGCGACGATCGCCTGGAACAGCGCCTCCTTCGTCGGGAAGTGCCGGTAGAGCGTGCCGGCCCCGACCCCGGCCCGCCGGGCGATCTCGTCCACCGGGACCGACAGCCCCTCGGCCGCGAACGTCTCGTAGGCGACCTCGAGCAGCCGCGCGCGGTTGCGGGCGGCGTCGGCGCGCAGCGGCCGGGGCTGGTCAGGCATGAACGGCTGGGACCTCACAGGCGTCGATCGACAAACGGAGCGAGCGTTCCGTATAGTCTGAAGCGGAACGCACGCCCCGATTGTAGGTATGGAGACCCGATGAGCAACGAGCGATGGATCGCCACCGACGTTCCCGACCAGTCCGGCCGGGTCGCGGTCGTCACCGGCGCGAACACCGGCATCGGCTTCGAGGCGGCCAAGGTGCTGGCCGGGCGGGGGGCCGCGGTGGTGCTCGCGGTCCGGAACCTGGACAAGGGCAAGGACGCGGCCGCCCGGATCGGCTCGGCCGTCCCCGGCGCGGACGTCAGCGTGCAGCGGCTCGACCTGACCAGCCTCGACTCGGTCCGCGCCGCGGCCGCTGAGCTGCGGTCCCGCTTCGACACGATCGACCTGCTGGTCAACAACGCCGGCGTGATGTATACGCCGAAGGCCACCACCGCGGACGGCTTCGAGCTCCAGTTCGGCACCAACCACCTCGGCCACTTCGCCCTCACCGGCCTGCTGCTGGACCGGCTGCTCCCGGTGCCCGGCTCCCGCATCGTGACGATCAGCAGCGTCGGGCACCGGATCCGCGCCCAGATCCACTTCGACGACCTGCAACTGGAACGCCGCTACGGCCGGGTCGCCGCGTACGGCCAGTCGAAGCTGGCCAACCTGCTGTTCACGTACGAACTGCAGCGCCGGCTGGCGGCAGCGGGCGCCCCGACCATCGCGGTCGCCGCCCACCCGGGCGGTTCGAACACCGAACTGGTCCGCAACTCCCCCGCGTTCCTCCGCGTGCTGAACGCCGTCCTCGGGCCGCTGATCGCGCAGAGCCCCGAGATGGGCGCGCTGCCCACGCTGCGCGCGGCCACCGACCCCACCGTCCTCGGCGGCCAGTACTACGGGCCGGACGGCTTCCAGGAGACCCGCGGCCATCCCGTCCTGGTCCGCTCCAGCGCCCGCTCGCACGACGCTGACACCCAGCGCCGCCTCTGGACCGTCTCCACCGACCTCACCGGCGTCACCTTCCCGGTCTGATCCCGGCACCGTCCACACCGGACCGACGGACCGCGGCCGGTCGCCCGGACGGTCACGAGAGCATGCTGTGAGCCGGAGTGGAGAGCACGGCGAGGTCCGGAGGATCCGTGCCCGGTTCGTGGTGGGAACTGCTGGTCGGGGTGCTCGTCGCGCTGGTACTGGCCTGGATCGCCTTGATCGTCGCGCTGGCCCTCGCCCGGCCACGCGGCGGCCTGATGACCCAAGCGCTGCGCATCCTGCCCGACGTGCTGCGCCTGGTCCGCCGGCTGGCCGCCGATGACACCCTCCCCCGCGGGGTCCGGGTTCGGCTCGGCCTGCTGCTGGTCTACCTGGCCATGCCGATTGACCTGATTCCGGACGTCATCCCGGTGCTCGGCTACGCCGACGACGCGATCATCGCTACCGCCGTACTGCGCGCCGTCGTGCGCCGGGCCGGGATCGAGGCGGTCCGGGCGCACTGGCCGGGCACCGACGACGGGTTCGCCACCCTGGCCAGGCTCACCGGCCTGACCGGGCGACCGGCCGGCCATCGGGGTCAGCGGCCGCGGCGGCCCTGACCGCGCCGGCCGTCTGGCCGCCCGAGCCGCGGCCGGACAGCCGTCCGGGCCCCGGTCCGCGGGCCGGCTGCTCCGTCGGGTCGAGGTGGCCGTCAGCACCGGGGGTCCACGTGGATCTTCGGCGCCCCGCCCCATTCGGGGCGGCGCTCGCCGGCCAGCACCGCGGCGACCTCGTCCAGCCCGACGGTGGCGGCGATCAGCGGCCGCGGGTCGACCGCGCCGCTGGCGTAGAGCCGGACCGTGCCGGCCAGCCCACCGGACGCGCTGAGCACGCCGACGGCGGTGACGTCCTTGAGGACGAGGGTGCGGGTGTCCAGCCGGCTGGGTCGGCCGGCGAGTCCGATGTAGACGATCCGGCGTCCGGGTTCGACCAGGTCCGCGGCCAGCGCGGGCAGAGCGGCCGCGTTGGAGGCGTCGATCACCGCGTCGTACCGCAGGTCCGGCAGGGTGTCGCGGGTCCAGACGTTGCCGAAGCCGATCGACCTGGCGAAGTCGATCGAGGTGGCGCCGGGGCCGAGCAGGTGCACCTCGGCGCCCTGGGCCGCGCCGATCATCGCGGCGAGCAGCCCGATGGCGCCCGGGCCCAGTACCAGCAGCCGCTCCCCGGGCCGCAGCCCGGCCCCGAGCACGGCACGCAGCGCGTTGCCGCCCGGCTCGACCAGCGCACCGAGCGCCGCGTCCACCGAGTCCGGCAGTGCCTGCACGGCCGTCACCGGGACCGGCAACTGCTCGGCCAGCGCGCCGGGCCAGCCGTTGCGGATGCCGATCTCGTGCCGGTCGGCGCAGAGGTGCTGCCGGCCGCCGCGGCAGCGATCGCAGTGGCCGCAGCCGAGCATGGTGTCGCCGGTGACCCGCCGACCGAGCCAGGACGGGTCGATCTCGGCGCCGACAGCGGTGACGGTGCCGGCCCACTCGTGTCCGATCCGGATCGGATACCGCGCCTGACCGGAGTGCAGGTAGGACATCTCGCCGGTGAAGAACTCGACGTCGGTGCCACAGACGCCGGCCCGTTCCACGCCGACGACGACCTCACCCGGCCGCGGCACGGGCGGTGCGACGTCCTGGACACCGGCCTTCCCGGGGCCGGTGATGACGAAGGCGCGCACTACCGGGCGACCCGGCGCCGGCTGCCGGCCCGGGCGGGGCCCGGCCAGGTCACGGCGCGGCCCCCGGTGTGCCGGTCCCGGTGCCGGTCCGGGTGCCGTGAACCGTCGCGCTGGGTGCCTCAGCCGGCTGCACGGGGGTACCGTACCCGGCATTCCGTACCGTCGAGTCGGCTGCCGATAGCGGGAAGATCCTTGGCCGAGCTGCGCAGCGCCCGGTGGTATTCGGGCGAGGACCGCAACGCCTACATCCATCGCGCCTGGATGCGCCGCGGGCTGCCGGACTCCGCGTTCGGCGGCCGCCCGCAGATCGCGATCGCGAACACCGCGTCCGATCTCACGCCGTGCAACAGCCATCTGGACGAGGTGGCCGAGCATGTCAAGCAGGGCGTCTGGGAGGCCGGGGGCGTCCCGCTGAACCTGCCCGTCGTGTCGCTCGGCGAGACGCAGGTGCGGCCGACCGCGATGCTCTGGCGGAACATGGCCGCGATGGCCATCGAGGAGATGCTGCGGGCCAACCCGATCGACGGCGTCGTGCTCCTCGGCGGCTGCGACAAGACCATTCCCGCGCTGCTGATGGCGGCCGCGTCGGTCGACCTGCCCGCCGTGGTCGTGCCCGGCGGGCCGATGCTCACCGGCACCTTCCGCGGCGCCCCGCTCGGCTGCGGCACCGACGTCTGGCGGCTGTCGGAGGAGGTGCGGGCCGGAACGCTGTCCCCGGAAGCGTTCGGAGCGTCCGAATCGTCGATGATCCGCAGCCGCGGGCACTGCAACACCATGGGCACCGCGTCGACCATGAGCCTGCTGGCCGAGGCGCTCGGCGCGGTGCTGCCGGGCACCGCGGGCATCCCGGCCCCGGACAGCCGGCTGCTGGCCCGGTCCCACCAGACCGGCCGGCTGATCATCGAGATGGTCGCCGCCGGCCGCCGGCCGAGCCAACTGCTGACCACCGGCTCGTTCCACAACGCCATCGTCGCGCTCGCCGCGATCGGCGGTTCCACCAACGCCGTGGTGCACCTGCTGGCCATCGCCGGGCGGCTCGGGGTGCCGCTGCGGCTGGCCGACTTCGACCGGATCGCCGCCGCCGTGCCGCTGCTGGTCGACCTGCAGCCGGCCGGCAAGCACCTGATGGAGGACCTGCACCGGGCCGGCGGCCTCGCCGCGGTGCTGCGCGAGGTGGTTGACCTGCTCGACCCCGACGCCATCGACGTCACCGGCAAACCCTTCGTCCAGTCGCTCACCGACGCCCAGATCTGGGACCACGACGTCATCCGGCCCCGCGCCAACCCGCTGCAACCCAACGCCGGGATCGCCGTCCTCTACGGCAACCTCGCCCCGGCCGGCGCGATCATCAAACCGGCCGCCGCCTCCCCGCACCTGCTGCGCCACCAGGGCCGGGCCGTCGTCTTCGACTCGGTCGAGGATCTGCACGCCCGGATCGACGCACCCGACCTCGACGTCGACGCCGACAGCGTGCTGGTGCTGCGCGGCTGCGGCCCGCGCGGCTACCCCGGCATGCCCGAGGTGGCCAACCTGCCGCTGCCCACGAAGCTGCTCCGCCAGGGCGTCCGGGACATGGTGCGGGTCTGCGACGGGCGGATGAGCGGCACCGCCTACGGCACGGTCGTCCTGCACGTCGCCCCGGAGGCCGCCGCCGGTGGCCCACTCGACAAGCTCCGCACCGGCGACCCGATCACCCTCGACGTCGACGCCCGGCGCATCTCGGTCGACCTGCCCCAGCCCGAACTCGACGCCAGAACCCCGTCCGCGGCCCTGCTCGCCGCCCTCGCCCGACCGACCCGCGGCTGGGAGAAGCTCTACGTCGACACCGTCCTCGGTGCCGACCTCGGCGCCGACCTCGACTTCCTCACCGGTTCCAGCGGCCCGGAGGTCGGCCGCGAATCCCACTGACCCGAACGGACAACCGCGCAGCTGGGATCCGATACCGGTAGGCCTCGGCCGATCCGGCCCGGTCAGCCGCGATCACCAGTGGGCGCGGCCGATCACCCGGCCGTCGGCGTCGAGCGCCTCGGCCGCGCAGCTGTCCTCTTCCTTCTTCTTCGGGTCGTCCGGGATCCGGATCCGCCCGTAGTAGACCGACCCGACGATCGTGGCCGGGGCCGGTGGCGCGCCGGGGCAGGCGATCCGGACCGCGCGGACGTCCGCGCTGATCCGGCCGACGTCGTCGAACTCGAGCACGTCGCCGGTCCGCTGCGGCCGGACCCCGGTACCCTTTCGCAGGATCGGGGCGCCCGGATCGGTGCGCGGCAGGTACGCCTCCGGGAAGTGCTTCACGCCGATCCCGGAGGCGCCCAGGTAGCTGCCATCGGGCGCGAAGATGCAGACCCAGTCGAGCACCGTGGCGTCCACCATCAGCACCGTGCCGTAGCTGTCCACGTGCTTGAGCCGGATGCCGCGGATCGCCGTGGCCTTGTCCTTCGGATCCCGGACGGCGTCGACACACTGCCGGGCCCGGTTCAGGTCAGAGCTGCCAGCCACGACCGGGGTGGCCGCGGGGGTGCCGTGCTGCTCCGGGCCGGCGAACGGGTCGACCGCGATCAGCACGACCGCGGCGGCAACCGCCACCACCAGGCCGGCGCCGGCCGCGAGCAGCCAGCCGCGGCGGGACGACCGCCCAGGCGGCGGGCCGGCCCGTGGCCCCGGGGTCGGGGGATCCACCGGGCGCTCGGGCGGGAACATCGCGCCCATCGTGCCAGATCCGTCCGGTCCGTACCCGATGCTGTGGCTGAGCGCCGTATCGCCCCGCGCGAGGCCGTGCCGGTGGATGGTTCCGGCCGTTCCGATCGACCTGCCCGCAGGCTCCCCGGGGCGACCGGACCGCGGCGTATCGCCGGCGCCGGCCACCACCCCGCCGGCCAGCACCACGGTGGCGCCGACCGGGACACCGACCTCGACGCCGACCGAGGCGCCAACCTCGTAGCCCGGTCGCCGCCGGCACCGACACCGTCGTTCGCCTAGCTGCGGCAACTCTCGGTTACCAGACGAGGCTGCCGGCACCGCGCTGTCATCCTTCCGGAATCTTGCGGGATCAGCTCTTGATCAACCGACCACGATCGACCATTTCGATCAACACCCGCGACCGGACTGGCTGCGAACTCCCTTGTGATCAGGGTGAAATAGGCAAGTCAGCGCCAATCAGCCGTCCGGGATAGTGATCGGTACTTTTCCGGAAAGTCTTGCCATCGAGTTTGCTTGATTGTAATACTCCGCTTACAGCTCTCTGATCGCCGTGAGACCACCGAACGCCTACCGGCTACGCGGCGCAGCCACAGCCTCGACCGGTCCACACCGATCACGTCCGGATGGATCTTGAAGGAGGCGTGGACATGTCCAACGACGCAGCCACCGGCAGTCGCGGCCCGCGGCGACTACGCGGACGCCATCTCGTCTCGGCCGGCGCCGTCAGTGCCCTGGTAATCGGCCTTGCCGCGACCATGGCAGGTACCGCGACCGCGGCGAGCACGCTCGGCGCCTCGGCGGCCGAACGAGGCCGGTACTTCGGTGTGGCGATCAACGGCGGCAAGCTGAACGACTCGGCGTACACCACGATCGCGGCCCGCGAGTTCGACATGGTGACGGCCGAGAACGAGATGAAGATCGACGCGACCGAGCCGAACCAGAACCAGTTCAACTTCACCAACGGCGACCGGATCGCGACCTGGGCCACCAGCAACGGCAAGCGGCTGCGCGGCCACACCCTGGCCTGGCACTCCCAGCAGCCGGGCTGGATGCAGGGCATGAGCGGCAGCGCGCTGCGCTCGGCCATGGTCAACCACGTCACCCAGGTGATGACCCACTACCGCGGCCGGATCTACGCCTGGGACGTGGTGAACGAGGCGTTCGCCGACGGCGGCAACGGCGCCCGGCGTGACTCCAACCTGCAGCGCACCGGCAACGACTGGATCGAGGCGGCGTTCCGGGCGGCCCGCGCGGCCGACTCCGGCGCCAAGCTCTGCTACAACGACTACAACACCGACGGCCAGAACGCGAAGAGCAACGCGGTCTTCGCGATGGTGCAGGACTTCAAGAACCGCGGCGTCCCGATCGACTGCGTCGGCTTCCAGTCCCACTTCAACAGCGCGTCGCCGGTGCCCGGCGACTACCAGGCAAACCTGCAGCGCTTCGCCAACCTCGGCGTCGACGTCCAGATCACCGAACTGGACATCGAAGGCTCCGGCAGCACCCAGGCCAGCAACTACGACCGCGTCGTGCGGGCGTGCCTGGCCGTGACCCGCTGCGCCGGCATCACCGTGTGGGGCGTGCGGGACCCTGACTCCTGGCGGGCCAGCGGCACGCCACTGCTGTTCGACGGCGGCGGCAACAAGAAGGCCGCGTACAACTCCACCCTCACCGCCCTAAACGGAACCCCGCCGACCGGAACCCCGCCCACCAGCACACCGCCCACCCCGCCGACCACCGGCCCGAACCCGGGCGGGGGCGGCTGCACGGCCAGCTACTCGCCGGCCGAGAGCTGGCCGGACCGGTTCAACGGCAGGGTGACGATCACCGCCACCGGCGGCGCGATCAGCAACTGGATCGTGACCGTAACCGTGCGCTCCCCGCAGCGGGTCTCGGCCACCTGGAACGGCAGCCCCACCTGGGACAGCAGCGGGAACGTGATGACGATGCGGCCGAACGGCAACGGCAACCTCGCCGCCGGCGCCTCGACCAGCTTCGGCTTCACGGTCATGGCCAACGGCAACTTCTCCGCGCCCACCCTCGGCGCCTGCCGGACGGCATAGCCGACCCCGGGCCCGGCAGCGGGTGGCGTGGCGATCGCAGGACCGCTACGCCACCCGCTGCCGACGGCCCCCGCTTCCGCACCGACCCGGCCGGGTGCGTCGGGTCGGCGCGGGCGCGAGCGGCGAGTGGGCCGCAGCCGCCACGGCGGCCCACGATGACGGGGGCGGGACCGGGAGGGCGGTTGGCGGGTGGCGATAGAGCGCGACGATACGGCTGTCGCCGCGGCGCTGCCGGCCCGGTACGCCGGCCTGGCGGTGGTCGCGCTCGCGCTCGGCACGTTCTCGTTTGTGACGACCGAGACCCTGCCGATCGGGCTGCTGCCGCAGATCGCGGCCGATCTGGGCGTCTCGCTGTCCGCGGCGGGCCTGCTGGTGTCCGGGTACGCGCTGGTGGTCCTCGTGATGTCGGTGCCGCTGACGATGCTGCTCCGGCGGGTTCCACGGCGCTACCTGCTGGCTGGCGTGTTCACGGTGTTCGCGGCGGCGACCGGGCTGTCGGCCACGGCGGCGACCTACCCGATGTTGCTGCTGGCCCGGATGGCGATCGCGCTGACCCATTCGGTGTTCTGGTCGGTGGTCGCGGCGACGGCCGTCGGCCTGCATCCGCCGCGGCACCGCGGGCGGGTACTCGCGTCGCTCTACTCAGGCGGCTCGCTCGGGGTCGTGCTGGGCACCCCGGCGGGTACCTGGCTCGGCCAGCACGCCGGCTGGCGGGTCGCGTTCTGGGTGATGAGCGTGCTCGCCGTGGTCACCCTCACCGCTATCGTCGTGCTGCTGCCTACCGCACGGCCGGAGCAGAACCCGGCGGCCGCCGGCAGCAGCCCCGACCGGCGGCGGTACCTGGTGCTCATCGTGGCCATGTGCCTCGTCGTCACCGGCCTGTTCACGCTGCAGACGTACATCGCCCCGTTCCTCACCGAGGTCAGCGGCTTCCCGGTCGAGGCGGTGAGCCTGCTGCTGCTCCTGGGCGGCTCAGCCAGCCTCGCCGGTGCGATGGTCAGCGGCTGGCTGGTCGCGCGGCGCCCGGAAGTGGTCGTCGTCGGCCCGGTGGTGCTGCTCGCGCTGGCGCTGCTCGCGCTCTACGCGTTCGGCACCATGCGGCCCGCGACGGTGGCACTGCTGGCGGTCATCGGGCTCGGGTTCGCCATCATGGTCACCGGCGTTCAGCACTGGATCTTCGAGGTCGCGCCCGGCAGTTCCGACGTCGCCACAGCTGGCAGTTCCGCCGCGTTCAACTTCGGGATCGGCTCCGGTGCGCTGATCGGCGGGCTGCTGCTGCCGAGCACGGGGGTCCGCAGCACCGCCCTGGTCGGTGGCCTGCTCGCGGTCACCGCGGTGGCGGTGCTGCTGGCCGGGCCGATGGCTGCGCTGCCCGCCCGTGCGCCGCATTGACGACGTACGGACGACAGGCAGGCAGACCACCCGGGCCGCCGGGTCAGCCGGCCGCCGGGCCGGTCTGCCCGGTGACCGGCGGCCGGTGTTGACCCGAACGCGGGCTGGTCGCCGCGGTCGCCGCGCGGGACCGTAGCCACGAGGAAAGGTGGCAACGATGATGCGAAGACTGCTCCGGTTCAGCGTGGCCGTGGTGGCTATGGCGGCCGCCGTGCTGGGTCCGGGCCGGCCGGCGGTTGCCGACCCGACGCTGCAGGTCTCGGTGACCGGCGCCCGGTTGGCCGCCGGCGGGTTGCAGGTCGTGCTGACCGGCCGGTACGTGTGCGGTCCGTTCGCGCCGGGCTCCGACGGCGTGGTCGACCTGAGCGTGGTGCAGGAACTGGGGCCGGTGGGCACGACCGGGTACGGCTACCTCTTCCTGACGGTGTGCGACGGCAGCACGCAGGCCTGGTCGGCGCCGGTGGACAGCGTCGGCGGGCAGTTCGTCCGCGGCCGCGCGCAGGTGACCGGCTCGGGCTACGCCTGCGACCGCGGCCCGGCCGGCGGCTGCTCGTTCGGCTCGTTCGGCCCGACCGCCATCCGGATCCGCTAGGTCCCGCCTCCGCGCCGATCCGGCCGCCCGGCCCGGGAACCGGCGGCCGGCTCACGGCAGTGCGTTCAGGAACGGCTCATGGCTGTTCTGGAACTCGAAGTTGAAGAACCGGTCCCAGTTGATCGACCACGTCATCAGGCCACGCAGCGCCGGCGCCGGGCCGCCGCGCAGCGCGTACCCGGCGCAGCCCTGCCCGCGGGCCAGGCAGTTCAGCGCCGTGTGCACCTGGTCCGGCGCGGTGAACCCGTTGCCGGCGCTCGTCGCCGCCGGCAGCCCGATCGCGACCTGGTCCGGCCGCAACGGCGGGAAGACCTGGCCGGTGTTGGCGACCGGGAAACCGGCCAGCAGCATGTCGGTCATCGCGATATGGAAGTCCGCGCCGCCGATGAAGTGGAACTGGTTGTCCAGACCGGTGACCGGGCCGGAGTTGTAGTCCTGCACGTGCAGCACGGTCAGGTCGCCGCGCATCGCGTAGATGACCGGCAGGTACGACCCGGTGCGGTTGTCGCCGCTGCTGGTACCGCCGTAGAACTGGTACCCGACCTGGACGAAGAACGTCTCCGGCGCCATCGTCAGCACGAACCGCGAGCCGTACCGCGCCTTGAGCGTGCGCAGCGCGGCGATCAGGTTGACGACCACCGGCGTGGTCGGGTTGCGGAAGTCCGCGTCACCGGCGTTGAGGAACAGCGAGTGACCCTCGAAGTCGATGTCCAGGCCGTCCAGGCCGTACCGGTCGATGATCGCCGCGACCGAGCTGACGAACCGGTCCCGGGCGGCGGTGGTGGTCAGCTGCACCTGCCCGTTCGCCCCGCCGATCGAGATCAGCACCTTCTTGCCCTGCGCCTGCTTGGCCCGGATCGCGGCGGTGAAGTCCGCGTCCGACTCGACGTTCGGGCACTCGCCCGCCGGGCACCGGTTGAACCGGATGTCCCCGGAGGTGACCGAGGTCGGCTCCCCGAACGCGAGGTCGATGATGTCCCACGCCGGCGGCACGTCCGCCATCCGGATGTACCCCGAGCCGTTGGCGAAGCTGGCGTGCAGGTAGCCGATCAGCGCGTGCCGGGGCAGCCCGGTGTTGACGCAGCCGGTCGTGCCGCCGGTGACCGCCGCCGACCGGGCCGACTCGCCGGCGCTGTTGATCGCCGCCACCGTGTAGGTGTGCGATGTGCAGGCGGCCAGCCCACCGATGGTCGCGGAGGTGCCGGTGCTGGTGGCCCGCACGGTGCCGTCCTCGTAGACCCGGTAGCCGGTCACGGTCCCGCTCGCCGCGGCCCAGGACAGCGCGATCGAACTGGCCGTGACCGCGCCGAGCGCCGGCGTACCGGGCACCCCCGGCACCCCGGGGCCACCGCCACCACCGTTGCCGGCCGGCCCGTCCAGGCTGACGTCGTCGGCGGTGTAGCTGCCCTGGCCGTACCAGCCGTGCAGGAAGACCTGCGCCGAGGTCTGCCCGGCCGCGGTGGTGAACGGCACCGTCAGCTGGGTGTACGCGGTGACCGCCGGCGTCCAGGTGGACGGACCGCCGGTCACTCCCAGGTAGACGAACGCGCCGCGCACCCACGCCGACAGCGTGTAGGCGGTGTTCGGCTGCACCGGCACGGTCTGCCGGCACTCCGCGGTGTCCGATGTGGACGCCGCACCGGCGAGCGCGAACGCTCCACTGTGGACCGGGCTGCCGGTGACCGAGCCGAGGCCGCCCGAGCACGACCAACCGGTCAGCGAGCCGGCCTCGAACCCGGGGTTGACAAGCAGGTTCGCCGCCGCGGCCGGCAGCGCACCGGCCACCCCGGCCAGGGTCAGCGCGGCGGTACCGGCCGCCGCTATCAGCACCCGAGCCCTCATGGCTCGATCACCACCGGCGCGGTGATCGACGCACCTGGGACGGCGCTGGATGACACCAGCGGGGTGACGACGGCGAGCCGGAGCGAGCGCCGTGGGGCCAGGCACATGCAGCCTCCCGAGAACCGAGCGGCAGCGGCCCTGACACGCAGATCATGCCTGCCGGAACCAATCTGGTCTAGTCCACCCTGATCCGGCCGAACTTCGGCGGGTCGGTCAGGCCGCGGCGGTCAGCCGGGCGGGGGTGGGTCGGTAGGCGGGAACGGCGCGGCCGTCCGGTAGGAGTTCGCCGAGGTCGTCGAAGACGATCACGCCGTTGCACAGCAGGCTCCAGCCCTGTTCCGGGTGGCTGGCGACGGTGTGGGCGGCCTCGCGGTCGGGGCGGTGCGCAGCTGGGCATGCGGGCCGGTGTTGACACACGGCACACCTCCGGTTCGATCACCGCGTCCTGGGTGGGCGCTCTCATCAAGGCAACGAACGCGAGCCGCCAGATTCGACATACATCCTCGCCATCGGCCGAACCGGCGGACAGGTCGCGCCCGGGCCACCGGTGACGCGGTCAGCGGATGCCGGCGTGGCCGGCCCACCGGGAGCTGGCCCGATCGGCCGCGGCGAGGATGAGTGCGGCGAGCTCAGGCCGGTCCGGCACGGCGAACGAGACATAGTTGCCGCGACCGCCGGCGATCGGACGGCCGTAGGCCCGGGCAGCGAGCTGGCCATCGGAGAGCAGCCGGATGTTGAGGGTGCTGAGCATGAACGTCTCACCGCGGCGCGTGTCGGTCCACCGCAGCGCCTCGGGAATGGTCACGTTGATCGCCAACGCGGTCACCTCGACGCCCTCGGGACCGCCCATCCACCCAGGTTCCCACCTGCACTACCAGGCCACCAAAACATCCGCGCCAGCCACCGAGCGCCAGGTGGCCGACAGCGGTCGGGTCACCTCCGGTCGGGTCGGGTGGCTGGTGAGGCCGGTGCTCAGGCGGCGAGTGAGGCGTAGACGCCGTTGTCGTCGAGCAGGCTCTCGTGGGTGCCGGACTCGACGACCCGGCCGTGTGCGATGACCGCGATCTGGTCGGCGCCGCGGACGGTGGAGAGCCGGTGCGCGATGGTGATGGTGGTGCGGCCGCGGGCGAGGACATCGAGGGCCTGCTGTACGGCCCGTTCGGTCTCGGTGTCCAGCGCGCTGGTCGCCTCGTCCAGGACCAGGATTCGCGGGTCGCGCAGCAGGGTGCGGGCGATCGCGATGCGCTGCTTCTCGCCGCCGGAGAAGCGGTAGCCGCGGGACCCGACGATCGTGTCGTAGCCGTCGGGCAGCCGGACGATGTGCTCGTGGATCTGGGCGGCCCGGGCCGCGTCGATGAGTTCGCGGTCGGTCGCGTCCGGCTTGGCGTAGCGCAGGTTCTCCCGCACGCTCGCGTGCAGCAGGTAGGTTTCCTGGCTCACCACGCCCACGATGCCGGCCAGGTCGGCCAGCCGCAGCTGGCGCAGGTCGATCCCGTCGATGGTGACGCGCCCGCCGGTGGGGTCGTACAGCCTGGCGATCAACGCGGCGATGGTGCTCTTGCCCGAGCCGGTCTCGCCGACGAGAGCGAGGGTCGCGCCGGCGGGTACGTCGAGGCTGACGCCGGCGATCGCGGCCGTGTCGCTGCCGGGGTAGGTGAGCGTGACGTCCTCGAAGCGCAGCCGCCCGCGCACCCGGGACGGGTCGATCTCGACCGGGTTGCTCGGGTCGTCCACCTCGACCGGCAGGTCCAGGTACTCGAAGATGCGCGCGAACAGCGCCAGCGAACTGGTCAGCGCGACCCCGACGTTCAGCAGGCCCAGCAGCGGCCGGAACAGCCCGGCCTGCAGGGCGGTGAACGCGACGAGCGTGCCGATGCTCAGCGTGCCGGCGGTCATCGGCAGCCCGGCGCTGAGGTAGATGACCGCCGGGATGGCGGCGAAGATGATGTTCAACGACGCCATCCGCCACCGGCCGGCCAGCTCGGAGCGCAGCTCGAGGTCGATCAGCCGGGCCGAGGAGGCGGTGAAGCGCTCGACCAGCGACGGGCCGGTGCCCATTGTCTTGCTCAGCTGCACGCCGCTGATCGACAGCCCCTCTTCGATCGTGACGTTGAGGTCGGCGAGCTCGCGCTGGCGCTGGGCGGTGATGGCCCGGCGCATCGTCGCGATCTTGCGGGTCAGGTAGACCGACGGCGGCAGCACGATCAGCGACACCAGCGACAACCGCCAGGACAGCGCGGCCATGGCGGCCGCGGTCGCGATGGTGGTGGTGAGGTTGGACGCGATCGAGGTCGCCGTCGAGGTGACCACCGACTCCATCCCGCCGATGTCGTTGGTGATGCGGGACTGCACCTCGCCGGTCCGGGTGCGGGTGAAGAACGCGATCGACTGCCGGTGCAGGTGGGTGAAGACGGCGGTACGCAGCCGGTGCATCACCGCCTGGCCGATCTTGGTGGAGATCCAGGTCTGGACGACGCCGAGGGCCGAGGTGACCGCGGCGACGGCCACCATGCCGAGCACCAGCCAGACCAGCAGGCGCAGGTCGCGGTCGGGCAGCGCCCGGTCGATCACCCCGCGGAGCAGGAACGGCGCGGCCATGGCGATCACGGAGGACGCCACGATGATCGCGGTGACGACGGCGAGTTGGGCCCGGTACGGGGTGAACAGCCCGCCGATGCGGCGCAGCGACACCGCACGCGCCTGGGTCTTCTCGGCGGCGGTGACGGTGTGGCCGCGGCGCGGCCGCTGAGTGGTGGTGGGTTCCAAGGCATCTCGCTTCCTGTCGGGCCGGGTTGGATCCGGGCCACATTGATGAGGTTACCTCACTATGAGGGTGCAACAGGGAAAGCTGGTATTCTCTTCCGGTGTCTCTCCCCGCGCCGGAGAGCCTGGCGGAGACGTTCTGGGGGGTCTCCCGGCAGCTCCGGCGGGTGACCCGGCAGGCCCTCGAGCCCTGGAACATCACCCCGGGCCAGTCCCGCGCGCTGAACATCCTGCTGCGCGACGGCACCATGCGGCCCAGCGAGTTATCCGAGCATCTGCGCATCGCACCCCGCTCGACCACCGAGGTCGTGGACGGGCTGCAGGAGCGTGGCCTGGTGCAGCGGCGCCCCGATCCGGGGGACCGGCGGGCGACGCTGATCGCGCTGACCGACCAGGGGGCCGAGGTTGGCCGGGCGATCCAGGCGGCCCGGGACTCCGACGCCGAGCGGTTCTTCGGCAGCCTGAGCGAGGCCGACCGCGCCGACCTGGCGCGGATCCTGCGACTACTCAGGCCCTAGCCCGGCCCGGTGGACCGGGGGGCGGCAACCGACCGACCCGGCGTCGCCCGCACACGGCAGCCGCCAGACGGCCTGCTTGTTGGTGTTGTCGACCCAGACCCGGCGGGCGTTGACCGCTGCTGCCTGCGGCCAGTCGGGTGCGGCGATGACCCAGGTGGTGTGCGGGGCGGCGTCGGATCGGGAGCTGAACAGGGTGAAGTGGGTGGCCCCGAGCTGCCACTGGTAGTAGTAGAGGCCCCGCGGGCTGTATGCGGCGAGGTCGTAGCTGACCTCCGTGGCGGTGCTGAGACCGTCGATGCGGGTGAGCGCGACCGGCTGGGTGCCGCGGGTGGTGTCCTCCCCGTACTGGATGAGCACCACGCGCAGCGCGATGGAACTGGTTGCGAGCGCGGCGGCGAGTCCGGCCGCGGTCAGCGCCCGGGAGCGTCGGGTCAGCAGCAGAATCGTGGCGCCGGTCGCCGCCACCAGCAGGGCCGGCCCGGGTCGGATGTGTTCGCGGACCTGCGCGAACGGGGGAAGCGCGAGCACGGTGAACCAGTTGACCGGGCTTCGGGTGATCAGGCCGTCGGCGTACCGGGTGATGATCACGGCGGCGACGGCCGCCGCGGCCGCTCCGGTGCCGAGTTCGATGAACAGCCGCCGGGTCCGGGCCGTCCACAGCCGGACCAAGCCGAGCGCGACGAAGGCCGGCACGACCATCTCCACGTACCGGCCGTAGACGACGTGGTCGGGGCGGTTCGGCGGGTTCAGGAAGAGGCCGGTCAGCACGGCCAGCCCGACCGCGCCGCCGAGGAGGAACACCGCGACAGCAGGTGCGCCGGCGGCCTGCCGGCCGGCCAGCCGGGTCAGCGCCGGCGGGCCGGGCGGCCACCTGATCGGCCGCAGCTGCGTGGCCAGGTGTAGGGCGCCGGGCACCACGAGCCCGAACGTGGCCACGAACAGGTACCAGTACTGGCCGGCGCCGAGCGCCGCCACGTTCACCCAGGAGCCGGGATCGCCGGCGTTGGCCAGTAGCCGGCGCAGTTCAGCGCCGCTGGCATCGCCCCAGCTCTGCACCCTCAGCCAGCTGTTGAGCCGGCCGCCGGCGAAGGCCACCGCCCCGGCCGCGACCACCCCGGCGACCGCGCTGGGCGCCAGGTCGCGACGGACCCAGGCGAGCCCGAGCAGCAGTACCAGCAGCAGCCCCACCAGCGGCGCGGTGCGGCCGTGGGTGGTGTAGAGAACACCGGCACAGCCGCCGCAGGCGACCGCCCAGCCGACCGCCGCCCACCGCCGGGTCGCCGTTGTCGTGGCGGCCAGGGCGATCGCGGCGGCGAGCACGAGCACCGGAAGCAGCGACTCGGCCCAGGCGAACTGGGTGGTCACGACCAGCGGCGGGTAGAGCGCGGCCAGAAACGCCGCGCCGGCGGCCAGCCGCGGCGGGACCCGGAAGATCCGCGCCAGAACCAGGTAGACCAGCGGGAACGTCAGGCTGGAGACCACCGCGTTGGTGACCAGCACCCAGCGGTACTCCCACAGCGGGCCGTGGCCCAGCCAGAACGCCGGCACCAGCAGCAGCGAGTAACCGCCGCGGTAGAACCCGGCGGTGCCGAGCTGCCCGGCCAGCCCGCCGCTGAGGACCCGGGCATTCACCAGATACCCGGTCTCGTCGGCGAAGTTGATCGGACCGTCCCGGCCGTAGCTGATCGCCAGCCGCAGCGTCACGTGCAGCAGATAGCCCACAACCAGCAGCCAGCCGAGCCGCCGGGACCCGGCGGCGGCCCGGCGCATCGTCGACCCGAGCCGGGACCGCATCGCCGTCACGGCGACAACTCTGACACAGTGCTGACCGCCGCCATCGTCGACCCGGCCGAACCAGCGCCTGCCGGCGGGCCGGTTCGCCTCCAGTCGGCATCCAGTCGGCATTAAGCAGTGCCTGCCAGCCTCCTGGAGCGGACCAAGGACGGGGGTGAGAGGAGAGCCGGTATGAGAGCCGGACTATGTCGGGCCGCCGTCGGCGCAGCGCTGGCGGTCGCAATTGCAGTGGGCGGCACCGCCCAGCCAGCCCAGGCGGCGTTCCCGGGAAATGTCACGCTGCCGCCCGCCGGGCCGTTCGTCAATCTGGCGTTCGCCGCCTACAAGCTGATCGACGGCAGTCTTTCGCCCAGCGATGTCGAGCGGCTGCTCCTGACGATGATCGCCGCGTCCAACCAGGCCGGAAGCGAAATGATCAGCCATATCGACGCGCACGTGGCGGCCCGGGCGGTAGGCGAGGCCAGAGGCCTGACCATACGCTTCCAGAATTACCAGAACATGCGGCAGACCTGGGAACTGTTCTTCTTTGCGGGGGATGCCGTCGGGGCCGCCTCGATAGACCGGACAGAATTCAACGCGACCACCGACCGCAAGGCCGCGGACGCGATCGGGACCGCCCTGAACGTCGTCTATCCGATGGCCCGGACGGCCGTCCACGATGCCGGGTATGCCCAAACAGCCCAGGACACGCTGAAGCGGGACTACATCCAGGCCCTCGAGGCGATCGTCGCCCGGCTGGAGCCGGTCTGCACCAGCACGGTGGCGCCGGACACGCCGGCGTTCATCAACGAGGTGCGCTACGAATGTGTCGCCGCCAACGGGGAACGGGTCAGCGACTATCAGGTCCGCAATGTGCTGACCGGCAAGTGGCTGCGTGGACCGGTCAACGTCGACCAGCTCAAGGTCGACTCCGCCATCCATTCGAGTTGGCTCACGGCCGGCGCGATCCTGCCCACGCTGAGAACGCCGTAGCGGTCACCGGCTGGCGCCCGACCTGCCCGGACCGGTCGCCAGGCCGGTCACCCGCCCGGACCGGGCAGGCAGCGCGAGGTACCGAGCATGCCGACGCGAGATGGAGAACCGACATGAAATCCAGACTGGTGCGCGGCCTCGCCGCCGCGGCCCTGGCGGCCACGATCGGCGTGGCCGGCACCGCACAGCCCGCACACGCCGAGAGCAAGCAGCCACCGCGCCCCGACGCGGTCGCCCAGGTTGTCGTATTCGACTGGGTCAGCGCCGCCATCGCGGTGGCCGCCACCCTGCTCAACAACGGCAACTCGGACGGAGCGGTACGGCAGATCCTCGCCGCCATCGAAGCGACCAGGGTCGACATCATCAACCACATCGACGCGATCGCGAGCGCCGAAGTGCAGGCGTGCGTCGAGGCCAACACCATCGAGTTCGCGAACATCGAGTTCTTCCCACCACCGGTGCTCACCCTGTGGGCGCAGAGCGCCACCAGTTGCGCCACCCTGGCCACCGCGTACGTCAACGCGGTGCAGAGCCCGCAGGCAGTCGACAACCTCGGCTTTCTCATCGGCCCGATCTACGCGATAGTCCTCGCGGCCCGCGCCAAGGCCGGCCTGGTCAATGGCGTGAACCTGCTCCTCGAGGACGAATTCCGCGCCTATCTGGCGGTCTCGATCAAACTCGGCCCGGCCCCGGGTCAATGCGTCCCGTTCCGCATCGAGGGCCAGATCGAGTACTACACCTGCCGGATGTACAACGGCGACACCGGCCGCGACGCCAACCCGCAGATCGCCTGGAATATCGCCGCGCGCAACACCAGCAGCCCGATCGCCGACGCCGCCATGCCCCGGCTCTACGCCGCCCTCCACCCCGGCGGCTGATCGCCGCGCTGACCACGCCGGGCTGAATCGCTCCCGGCCGGCTCGCTGAACCCGCTGCACCGAAAGGCGGAGCGGCTCCGTTACGGCTGGCGGTCGCTGACCACCCGCCAGCTCGACGGAGCCGCTCCGCCTATGTCCACATGCGACACCGCCGCCGCCCGCTGGAGCTTGCCGCCCTTAGCGTGAGGCAGGTCACGGGAACCCGCGGGCCCCGGCGGACAGCTGTGGATGTGGAGATGAGTATGCGTGCTCGGGTGCGCGCCGGGGACCCGGATGCCTTCAGGCAGCTGTTCAACGACCATGTCCGTTCGGTCTACAACCACGCCTTCCGGCTGACCGGGAACTGGTCCGTGGCCGAGGACGTGGTGTCCGTGACGTTCCTGGAGGCCTGGCGGCTGCGTAGCCGGGTCGACCTCGACGTCGACGGGTCGCTGCGCCCGTGGCTGCTCGGGGTCGCGACGAACGTGGCTCGCAACGTCCGCCGCGCCGCCCGGCGCCACGAGGGTGCGCTGGCCCGACTCCCGCGGGCGGACGTGGTGCCGGACTTCGCCGACGACGTCAGTGCCCGCATCGACGACCGCGAACGCCTCGCCCTGGCCATGGCGGCGCTGGCGGCCCTGCGCAAGCCGGAGCGCGAGGTGCTGGCGCTGTGCGTGTGGTCCGGACTCGACTACGCCGAGGCGGCGGAGGCGCTCGGCGTGCCGGTCGGCACGATCCGGTCCCGGCTCTCCCGGGCGCGCCGGAAGTTGGCGGCGGGAATTCGCCGGCCGCCAGAACCGGAACCGACCCGCCGCCCCGGACAGGTACCAGGCGACCGCGAGAACGCGGTCCGGCTCGCTCAGGAGAATCCCCGATGAACACGATTCAGCCCCACTCGAACGACCGTGACGAGCTCGTCCGGCTGCTGCCGCAGCTGGTGGAGCGGGACCTGCCGAGCCGCCGCCAGGTTCAGATCCAGGAGTTCGTGATGACCGAGATCCACACCCACCCGGCGCCGCGGCGCCATCCCCATCGGCGCCTTGTCCTCGCGACCTCGGCGCTGGCCGCCGTCGCGGTCGCCGCGGCCGCCGCCGTCGCCGTAGTCGCCGTCGGAGGTTCCGGAGTAGGCCAGACCCCGGGCGGATCGCCGACCCGGCCGGCCGCCGGCCCGTCGACGCCAGGCCTTACGCCGGTGGCCCGGACCTTCGACCTGGCGGCCTCCTACGCCGCCGCGAGGCCCTTCACCCCGCCCCGACCGGACCAGTGGATCTACATCCAGGACCGGTACCTGAACCCGAGCTCGCTCGGGCGGGCCAAGGGGCAGCAGCCGGCGGGGACCTTGCAGACCTGGATCCGGGCCGACGGCAGGAAGAAGGCCGAACACAACTCCGCCCGGAACGGCGCCCTCGAGACCTGGGACCAGGTGAACGAGTATCCGGCGCTGGCCAACCTGCCGACCGACCCGCGGCAACTGCTCGCCCGGCTGCGGGCCGAACTGCTGGCTCCGCCCACCCCCGGGCCACGCGTTCACCTGGACCGCGCGGACGTGAACGAGCGCCTGTTCGGCCGCATCGCGGACATTCTCAGCCAGTACCTGCTTCCGCCCGCCGTGACGGCGGCGTTGTGGCGGGCGGCGGCCCTGGTTCCCGGCGTCACCCAGGCGCCCGGCGCGGTCAAGGTCGACGGGCGCCCGGTGATCGCGGTCGGCCGGATCCAGCAGGGCTGGCTGGCCGAGCAGCTGCTGGTCGACCCGGACACGTACGAGTTCGTCGGCTACCGGTCCGTGGCCGCCGAGGACCACACGATCGACACCGGCGGCGGCCGGGTGATCAAGGTGAAGAAGGGCGAGGTCCAGAGCGTGAGCACCCGGCTCGTGGCGGCGATCGTCGACAGGCCAGGGCTGACCAGCTGAGCTGATTGTTCGCAGCGCGGGGTGGGCTCGATGCCCACCCCGCGCTGCTGTTGTCGCCGCGGGTCCAGCGATGTGGAGCCGACCTCGTCCGGCGATCGGGAACCCGGCCGGTGCCCGTGGACAAGGACTGGCAGATGTTGTCCCTCGACGCAGGAGGCCACGTGGCCAGAACGAAACGGCAAACCCGCCCGCTGATCGCAGTCACCATGGCAGTCGCGCTGGCTGTGGCGGCGCCGTGGGTGAGCTCCGCCGGAACCGCGACCGCGGCTCCGGCCCGGCCCCCGCTGGCCGCCGGCAACGACCCGGGTGGCTGGGTGACCCTGATCACCGGCGACCGGGTCCTGGTCCGCGGCACCGACGGCAGGACCAACCTGATGGTGGACCAGGCGCCACGAGCCGTCCGCACCGCGATGCTCCAGTTCACCCGGCGCGGCGACCGCTACGTGCTGCCCGCCGACGCGGCCGGGCTGGTGCGCGACGGCATCCTGGATGAGCAGCTCTTCAACGTCACCGGGCTGGTGCGGCAGGGCTACGACGATGCCCACACCGACCGGGTGCCGCTGCTGGTGAAGTCCGGGGCGGCCGCCAGGATGGCAGCTCCGACCGGCACCACGATGCGGCGGGCGCTGCCGCGGGTCGGCCTGGCGGCGCTGGATGAGAAGAAGCCCGCGGCGGCACAGTTCTGGTCCCGGCTGCGCACGTCGAGCCGGGCCAGGACGACGGCCGCGGACGGGAAGCCCCAGCTCGCCGGCGATGTCCAGCGGGTGTGGCTGAACGCCAAGGTGCGCGCCAACCTGGATCAGAGCGTCCCGCAGATCGGCGCGCCGGTCGCCTGGAGCCACGGCTTCACCGGTGCCGGGGTCACGGTGGCGGTGCTGGACACCGGCATCGACGCGACGCACCCGGATCTGGCCGCCCGGGTGGGCCCGACCGCGGATTTCTCCGGAAAGGGCAACGTCAGCGACGGCCACGGTCACGGGACGCATGTCGCCTCGACCGTCGCCGGGTCCGGTGCCGCCTCGGGCGGGAAGTACAAGGGCGTCGCACCGGATGCCACCCTCGCCATCGGCAAGGTGCTCGGCGACGACGGGTCCGGGACGCTGGACACCGTCGTCGCCGGCATGCAGTGGGCGGCGACCGAGGCTCACGCGAAGGTCGTCAACATGAGCCTCGGCACCGACGGGCCGACCGACGGCACGGATCCGGTCTCGGTCGCGCTCAACGAGCTGACCCGCGACACGGGCACGCTGTTCGTGACCGCCGCCGGCAACAACGGTGCGGACGAATCCGTCGGGTCGCCGGCCGCGGCCGACGCGGCGCTGGCCGTGGCCAGCGTCAGCAAGTCCGATGTGCTCAGCCCCTTCTCCAGCCGCGGTCCGCGCATCACCGACGGGGTCGCGAAGCCGGACCTGTCCGCGCCGGGCGAGGGCATCGTGGCGGCACAGGCCACCGGCGTACCGCCGCTGGACGAACCGGTCGGCGACGCCTACCAGCGGCTGTCCGGAACCTCGATGGCGACGCCGCACGTCGCCGGCGCGGCGGCGCTGCTGGCCCAGCAGCACCCGGACTGGTCCGCGGACCGGCTCAAGGCCGCGCTGATGAGCACGGCGGTCGAGGTCGCCGGCGCCGGACCGTACGCGGTCGGCACCGGACGGGTCGACGTCGGCCGGGCCACCACCCAGCCGGTCTTCGCCACCGGCAGCGTGTCGACGCTGCTGCCCTGGCCGAACCAGGGCGCGACGAAGACCCAGACCGTCTCCTGGCACAACCCCGGTACGGCGCCGGTCACGCTGGCCCTGGCCGCGACGCTGACCCGCCGCGACGGGCAGCCGGCGCCGGCTGGGCTGGTCACGCTGTCGCCGAGCAGTGTCACGGTGCCGGCCGGCGGCGACGCGACCGCGACCGTCACCGCGACCGCACAGGACGGAGCGCCGGGTCAGTACGCCGGCATCCTCACCGCCAAGAGCGCGGACGCCACGGCCGTCACCCGCACCGTGCTGTCGGTGAACCAGGAGGGGCCGAAGTTCGATCTGACCGTCAACCTCATCGACCGTGACGGCCACCCGACCACGAACGCCTCCTCCATCGCCGTCGTCTTCGACCTGGATCACACGGACAACGCCTACCTGGCCGAGCCAGGAGGGGCGGTCCGGCTGCCGGCCGGCCGGTATGCCATTCAGAGCATCATCGAAACGCCGCGCGCCGGGCAGAATCCGTCGGAGAGCTTGATCGTCCACCCCGAACTGCACCTGGGTCGCGACGTGGTCCAGACCCTGGACGCCAGAATCGGCCGGCCGGTGTCGAGCACTCCGGAGAATCCGGCAGCGCAGGGCGGCGCACTGAGCATGACCATGCTGAGCGCCATCGCTGACTGCGCCTGCCGGTCCGGGTTCGTTGTCGGCGGGGACCCCCGCTTCGACGCGCGGTACGCGGCCACCGTCCCGGGCACGAGCTCACCGAGCTTCAGCTTCACGGTGACCCGCGACGCGACCGAGCGGCCGCTGGAGTTGGTCGCTCAGACCGCCGAGCCGTTTGCGGTCGAGGCGAACTGGACGTACGCGCCGACGACCGGAGCGGGCACGCTGCCGGCGGTGTACGCCGGAAGCGCGACCCCGGAGGACCTGGCCAAGGTGGACGTCCGCGGGAAGCTGGCCGTCTTCGACGTGAACGTATTCAGCTCGACCGAGGAGATCTTCCAGCGGGTAGCCGACATCAAGGCCGCTGGTGGCAAGGCGGCCATGATTCTCTTCTTCTTCCCGCCAGCCGCGGCCACGAGTACCGGCGCGTCGGCACCTACCCAACCGGCGCTTCCGACCATGCACGTATTCGGTGTCACCGGCGACCGGTTCGTCGCCGCGGTCAAGGCCGGTCCAGTGCCGGTCTCGTACGTGGGCCGGCCGCAGGAACACCGGTACGAGCTCGCTCACCCGGTGTCCGGAAAGATCGACACGGACCAGGTGTACCACCCGAAGACCCGGGACCTGGTCGCCGTCAGAACGGGCTACTACGACAACGCCGCCGGAGTGCGCCACCTGGTGATGGCGTTCGCGGGCGCCGACTTCGCCGGTTCCCAGAGCTTCATGGATGTCCAACCTCGCCGGGAGGGGATCGAGTACTTCACTCCCGGGGACTGGGCGCTGATCGAGTGGACCGGGGAACTGGGGGGAGCCGAGCAGCAACTCACCCTGCGGCGCGGGCAGCCGTACCACGTCGCCTGGAACAAGGCAGTGGCTGGCCCCAGCCTGCGGTTCGGCGCCTTCCCCTTCGAGCCGTCGACACCCTGGGCCGTTCGCGCCAACAACACGATGAACATCAAGCTGCCCATGTTCAGCGACTCAGCCGGACGGCCACGCGTCTCGATTGTCATCCGCGAGGAGCCCACCGGTTCGATCAGTCTCTATCGCAACGGCAGCCTGGTCGGGACCGAAGCGTCACCAACCTTCGCGTCCTTCGCGGTGCCGGGTGAAGCCTCGCGGTACCGCCTGGTGGCCGAGGCGAACCTGACCGCCAGCTGGTGGACACTGTCCACAAAGGTCACCGCCAGCTGGGGGTTCCGGTCCGGTGCAGCGGACAACGGGGCGGCTCTTCCGTTGCTCACCGCACGCTTCGACCCGGCCGTGGATCTACGGAACCGGGCTCCGGGCGGCAGACAGTTCACCTTCCCGGCCTACGTCGCCAGGCAGGGGAGCGATGCACCACCGGCCGCGGCGCTCGCCGTGGACGTGTCCTACGACGACGGGAAGACCTGGCGGCCGGCCGCGGTCACGCCGGCCGGTGACCACTTCACCGTCCGGGTCAACCATCCCGCCGCCGGATACGCGTCGCTGCGGGCCAGGGCCACGGATCGGGCCGGCAACACCGTGGAGCAGACCGTGATCAGGGCCTACGCGATCGGCACGTAAGGCCATCGACCGGTGCGGTCGCTCGGCGGCTGCACCGGTCGAACGGCGAC
>Ga0307499_10000089_pt1 | contig 31766 bp, 45 predicted proteins | sample 13_S_MG_FD_201363 | JGI IMG/M metagenome (GOLD analysis project Ga0307499, IMG submission 201363) | Soil microbial communities from Populus trichocarpa stands in riparian zone in the Pacific Northwest, United States - 13_S | ecosystem: Environmental > Terrestrial > Soil > Riparian zone > Trees... | reverse complement strand
CGGTGGCCTGGCCGTCCAGCACGACCGCGAGGCCGACCGCGCAGCCGGCGCCCGACTCGGTGGCCAGGCCCGCGACCGTGCTGCGGTAGTGCAGGTGCCACGGCTCGCCGTCGTGCCGGGACAGCTACGGGGCGGCCCGGTAGTCCCGCAGCAGCGCGTTCACCAGCGCGGCCACCCGGTCCGGCTGGCCGGCCTCGGCCGCCTCGAACACCGGCCGCAGCCGGCCGGCCAGCGCGACCAGTTCGGCCGCCTCCGGCCCGGTCACCGGCCGGCCCACGATCAGCTGGCAGCGCTCCCGGACCAGGTCGCTGACCGGCCCGCCGGGGGCCCCGCCGGCCGGCCCGCCCGCGGAGTATCCGGCCAGGTCAACCGGCCGGCCACCGTCCTCACCGGGGGTGAGCGCGTTGACCAGCGTGACCGCGGTGCCGACCACCCGGTCGGTGTAGCTGTCGAAGTTCACGACCCGCCTCCCTTCCGGTGGCGTCCAGCGTATGTCGCACCGGCCCGGGCGCCGCCAGCTCGCTCGACGAGCGTTGTCCGCCGACGTATCCTTGACGGCGGAAACCGACGTGGGCGGCTGCTGGCCGGCATCGATGACCGGTTAGTGCAGCCGGCACGATTTTGACCCTGTCGCCATGCTTCGGTAACCTCCTCCTTCGCGCCCAGGGAGACCTGGGCCGTCCTGCGCGCCTGTCGGTCGGGGTGGAGCCGCGCGGGTCTCGACGGATACCTGCCTGATTGTGCTGGTGGGTGTATGCCGAGCCCGCACGACACACCCGACCGCGTGGGTCGGAGGAAGTACCACCCGGCAGTACAAACCGAATAGCTCCGAACGAAGACGCATCGAGACAAGCCAGGAGACGCAGGCCGCTCATGCCCACGATCCAGCAGCTGGTCCGCAAGGGCCGCCAGGACAAGGTCGAGAAGACCAAGACCCCTGCGCTCAAGGGGAGCCCACAGCGGCGCGGGGTGTGCACGCGCGTGTACACCACCACCCCGAAGAAGCCGAACTCGGCGCTGCGCAAGGTCGCCCGGGTCCGGCTGACCAGCCAGATCGAGGTCACCGCGTACATCCCCGGGGTCGGCCACAACCTCCAGGAGCACTCGATCGTCCTGGTCCGCGGCGGCCGGGTGAAAGACCTGCCCGGCGTCCGGTACAAGATCATCCGTGGCTCGCTGGACACGCAGGGTGTGCGCGGCCGCAAGCAGGCCCGCAGCCGCTACGGCGCGAAGAAGGAGAAGAGCTAATGCCCCGCAAGGGTCCGCCCCCGAAGCGGCCGCTGGTGACCGACCCGGTCTACAGCTCGCCGCTGGTCACCCAGCTGGTGAACAAGGTCCTGCTGGACGGCAAGCGGTCGGTCGCCGAGCGGATCGTGTACGGCGCCCTGGAGGGTGCCCGCGACAAGTCCGGCACCGACCCGGTGATCACGCTCAAGCGCGCGCTGGACAACGTGAAGCCGACCATCGAGGTCAAGAGCCGTCGGGTCGGTGGCGCGACGTACCAGGTTCCGGTGGAGGTGCGGCCCGGCCGCAGCACCACCCTGGCGCTGCGCTGGCTGATCCAGTACAGCCGGGGCCGCCGCGAGAAGACGATGACCGAGCGGCTGATGAACGAGCTGCTCGATGCCAGCAACGGTCTGGGCGCCAGCGTCAAGCGGCGCGAGGACACGCACAAGATGGCCGAGTCCAACAAGGCCTTCGCGCACTACCGCTGGTGATGCACGCAGCCGGGAACGCTGGCCTGTGCCGGCGCCCGGCGCGTTGCCCCACCGCGGGCGACGCACCTACGACGAACGAAGAGAGCTGACTGCAGTGGCTACCGCCGACGCCGCCCTGGCCAAGGTCCGCAACATCGGGATCATGGCCCACATCGACGCGGGCAAGACCACGACGACCGAGCGGATCTTGTACTACACCGGCATCAACTACAAGATCGGCGAGGTGCACGAAGGCGCCGCGACGATGGACTGGATGCCGCAGGAGCAGGAACGCGGCATCACCATCACGTCTGCCGCCACCAAGACCGAGTGGGACGGGCACACCCTCAACATCATCGACACCCCCGGGCACGTCGACTTCACCGTGGAGGTGGAGCGGTCGCTGCGGGTGCTGGATGGCGCGGTCGCGGTCTACGACGCCGTCGCCGGGGTGGAGCCGCAGACCGAGCAGGTCTGGCGGCAGGCCGACAAGTACGGCGTGCCGCGGATCTGCTTCGTCAACAAGATGGACCGCACCGGCGCGAACTTCTTCCGCACCGTCGACATGATCATCGACCGGCTGCACGCGGTTCCGCTGGTGCTCCAGCTGCCGTGGGGCGCCGAGGCCGACTTCATCGGCGTGATCGACCTGGTCGAGATGAAGGGCCTGCGCTGGAACACCGAGGACAAGGGCGCCTCCTACGAGACCGTCGAGATCCCGGCCGAGCTCACCGAGCTCGCCGCGGAGTGGCACGGCAAGCTGATCGAGACGCTGGCGGACGCCGACGACGCGATCATGGAGGTCTACCTCGATGACGGTGACTTCGACGTCGCGGCACTGAAGGCCGGGATCCGGCGGGCCACCCTGGCCAGCAAGCTGACCCCGGTGCTGTGCGGCTCGGCGTTCAAGAACAAGGGCGTGCAGCCGATGCTGGACGCGGTCGTCGACTACCTCCCCAGCCCGCTGGACGTGGCCGCGGTCGTCGGCACCGCGCTGGACGGCGAGACCGAGGTGACCCGCAAGGCCAGCCAGAACGAGCCGTTCTCGGCGCTGGCGTTCAAGATCCAGACCGACCAGCACCTCGGCAAGCTGACCTACATCCGGGTCTATTCCGGCAAGATCTCCGCTGGTTCGCAGCTGCTCAACAGCACGAAGGACCGCAAGGAGCGCATCGGCAAGATCTACCAGATGCACGCGAACAAGCGTGAGGAGCGTCCCGGCGTCGGCGCCGGCGAGATCGTCGCGGTGGTCGGCCTCAAGCAGACCACCACCGGTGACACGCTGGCCGACTCGGACAAGCCGGTGATCCTGGAGTCGATGACGTTCCCGGCGCCGGTCATCGAGGTGGCGATCGAGCCGAAGACCAAGACCGACCAGGAGAAGCTGGGTACGGCCATCCAGAAGCTGGCCGAGGAAGACCCGACCTTCCAGGTGCACAACGACGAGGACTCCGGGCAGACGATCATCGGTGGGATGGGCGAGCTGCACCTCGAGGTGCTGGTCGACCGGATGCGCCGGGAGTTCAAGGTCGAGGCCAATGTCGGCAAGCCGCAGGTCGCCTACCGGGAGACCATCCGGCGCACCGTCGACAAGCACGAGTACACGCACAAGAAGCAGACCGGTGGCTCGGGGCAGTTCGCCCGGGTGATCATCGCGGTCGCTCCGCTGGAGGCTTCCGCGGACGGCGCGACGTACGAGTTCGTCAACAAGGTGACCGGCGGGCGGGTTCCCAGGGAATACATCCCGTCGGTCGACCAGGGCGCCCAGGAGGCCATGCAGTACGGCGTTCTGGCCGGGTACCCGCTGGTCGGCATCAAGGTGACGCTTATCGACGGCGCCTACCACGAGGTCGACTCCTCCGAGATGGCGTTCAAGATCGCAGGTTCGATGGCGTTCAAGGAAGCGGTCCGCAAGGCCTCTCCGGCCCTGCTGGAACCGCTGATGGCCGTCGAGGTCGTCACCCCCGAGGACTACATGGGCGACGTGATCGGGGATCTGAACTCCCGGCGTGGCTCCATCCAGGCGATGGAGGAGCGTGGCGGCGCCCGCGTCGTGCGCGCTCTCGTGCCGCTCTCGGAGATGTTCGGCTACGTCGGTGACCTGCGTTCGAGGACACAGGGCCGGGCGAGCTACACCATGCAGTTCGACTCCTACGCCGAGGTTCCGCAGAACGTCGCGAAGGAGATCATCGCGAAGGCAACGGGCGAGTAACCGACCAGCTGCAGACGTACCAGGACCAGTACAGGAGGACCTCAAGTGGCGAAGGCGAAGTTCGAGCGGACCAAGCCCCACGTCAACATCGGCACCATTGGCCACATCGACCACGGCAAGACCACGCTGACCGCGGCGATCACCAAGGTGCTGCACGACGCGCACCCGGACATCAACCCCTTCACGCCGTTCGACCAGATCGACAAGGCGCCGGAGGAGCGGCAGCGGGGTATCACCATCTCGATTGCGCACGTCGAGTACCAGACCGAGAAGCGCCACTACGCACACGTCGACTGCCCCGGGCACGCCGACTACATCAAGAACATGATCACCGGTGCGGCCCAGATGGACGGCGCGATCCTGGTTGTGGCGGCCACCGACGGCCCGATGCCGCAGACCCGCGAGCACGTGCTGCTGGCCCGCCAGGTCGGCGTCCCGTACATCGTGGTCGCGCTGAACAAGGCCGACATGGTCGACGACGAGGAGATCCTCGAGCTGGTCGAGCTGGAGGTCCGGGAGCTGCTGTCCAACCAGGAGTACCCGGGCGACGACCTGCCGATCGTGCGGGTCTCCGCGCTCAAGGCGCTGGAGGGCGACAAGGAGTGGAGCGAGAAGCTGCTCGAGCTGCTCGCCGCCTGCGACGAGTCGATCCCGGAGCCGGTGCGTGAGATCGACAAGCCGTTCCTGATGCCGATCGAGGACGTCTTCACGATCACCGGCCGCGGCACCGTGGTGACCGGCCGGATCGAGCGCGGCATCGTCAAGACCGCGGAGACCGTCGACATCGTCGGTATCCACGACAAGAAGATGACCACGACCGTCACCGGTGTGGAGATGTTCCGCAAGATCCTGGACGAGGGTCGGGCCGGTGACAACGTCGGCCTGCTGCTGCGTGGCATCAAGCGCGAGGACGTCGAGCGCGGCCAGGTCGTGATCAAGCCGGGCACGACCACCCCGCACACCGAGTTCGAGGCGCAGGTGTACGTCCTGGGCAAGGACGAGGGCGGGCGGCACACGCCGTTCTTCAACAACTACCGCCCGCAGTTCTACTTCCGGACCACCGACGTGACCGGCGTGGTGACCCTTCCCGACGGCACCGAGATGGTCATGCCGGGCGACCACACCGACATGAAGGTCGCGCTGATCCAGCCGATCGCCATGGAGGAAGGTCTGCTGTTCGCGATCCGGGAGGGTGGCCGCACCGTCGGCTCGGGCCGGGTCACCAAGGTCGTCAAGTAGCACCGCGGGGCCGGTGGGCCGGGAGCAACCGCCCGGCCCACCGGTACGTACGGGTAGAGCACAACACGCAGCGGGACTGAAGCGAGAAGGAAACGATGGCGGGACAGAAGATCCGCATTCGGCTGAAGGCCTACGACCATGAGGCGATCGACGCCAGCGCGCGGAAGATCGTGGACACCGTGACGCGGACCGGCGCACGGGTGGTGGGCCCGGTGCCGCTGCCGACCGAAAAGAACGTCTACTGCGTCATCCGTTCGCCGCACAAGTACAAGGACAGCCGCGAGCACTTTGAGATGCGCACGCACAAGCGGCTCATCGACATCCTCGACCCGACGCCGAAGACGGTGGACGCGCTGATGCGCATCGACCTGCCGGCCAGCGTCGACGTGAACATCCAGTAGGGACAGCGAACTCATGGCTACCGAGATGAAGGGCATCCTGGGCGAGAAGCTCGGCATGACCCAGGTCTTCGACGAGCGCAACCGGGTGGTACCGGTCACGGTCGTCCGGGCCGGGCCGTGCGTGGTCACCCAGGTCCGCACCCCGGAGAAGGACGGCTACTCCGCCGTCCAGCTCGCGTTCGGCGCGATCGACCCGCGCAAGGTGACCAAGCCGGTCGCTGGCCACTACCGCAAGGCCGGGGTCACCCCGCGCCGGCACCTGGTGGAGCTACGTACCTCCGGCGCCGGCGGCTACGAGGTCGGCCAGGAGGTCGGCCCGCAGGACGTGTTCGAGGCCGGCGCCCGGGTCGACGTGATGGGCACCAGCAAGGGCAAGGGCACCGCCGGCGTGATGAAGCGGCACGGCTTCAAGGGCCTCGGCGCCGGCCACGGCACCCAGCGCAAGCACCGCTCGCCCGGCTCGATCGGCGCCTGCGCCACCCCCGCCCGGGTGTTCAAGGGCGTGCGGATGGCCGGCCGGATGGGCCACGAGCGCACCACCACGCTCAACCTCACCGTGCACGCGGTGGACGCCGAGCAGGGCCTGCTGCTGATCAAGGGCGCGGTGCCCGGGCCGACCGGCGGGCTGGTGCTGGTGCGTACCGCGATCTCGGGCGGTGCGGCATGAGCCTCACCGTGGCCGTTCGCACGCCGGACGGCGAGACCGACGTCGCGCTGGCGCTGCCCGCCGAGGTGTTCGACGTGCAGGCCAACATCCCGTTGATGCATCAGGTGGTGGTCGGTCAGCTGGCCGCCGCCCGGCAGGGCACGCACTCCACGAAGACCCGCGGTGAGGTCTCCGGCGGCGGCAAGAAGCCGTACCGGCAGAAGGGCACCGGCCGGGCCCGGCAGGGCTCCACCCGGGCGCCGCAGTTCACCGGCGGTGGCGTGGTGCACGGCCCGACGCCGCGCGACTACACGCAGCGGACGCCGAAGAAGATGAAGGCGGCCGCGCTGCGCGGGGCGCTGTCCGACCGCGCCCGTGGCGGCCGGCTGCACGTGCTGTCCGCCCTGGTCGACGGCGACGCTCCGTCCACAAAGGACGCGGTGGCGGCGCTGACCGGGCTGGGCGATGCGGTGCTGGCCGCCCGGCACCTGCTGGTCGTGGTCGAGCAGACCGACGAGCTGGCCTGGAAGAGCCTGCGCAACGTGACCGGCGTGCACCTGCTCGACCCGGGGCAGCTGAACACGTACGACGTGCTGGTCAGCGACGAGTTGGTGTTCACCCGCAGCGCCCTGGACGCGTTCCTGGCCCGCAGCGGCGCCGCGGCCAGCGAGGTCGAGGTCGAGGCCGCCGAGGCCGGGGCAACCGACACCGGGGCCGCCGCGGACGACACCGAGGTGGACGAGGCCGACGCCGAGGCCGAGGAGACCGAGACCGATGAGGATGCGGAGGCGGAGAAGTGATCCCGGACCCGCGTGACGTCCTGCTCCGGCCGGTGATCTCGGAGAAGAGCTACGGCCTGCTGGACGAGAACAAGTACACGTTCGTGGTCCACCCGGACGCGAACAAGACCCAGATCAAGATCGCGGTCGAGCAGGTGTTCAACGTCAAGGTGCTCGACGTGAACACGCTGAACCGGCAGGGCAAGCGCAAGCGCACCCGCACCGGGTACGGCCGGCGCAAGAACACCAAGCGCGCCATCGTCAGCCTGGCCGCCGGCGATCGGATCGAGATTTTCGGCGGTCCGGTGGCATGACCGAGCGCGTTCAGACAGGGGACTGACCAGATGGGCATCCGCAAGTACAAGCCGACGACCCCGGGCCGCCGGGGCGCCAGCGTCGCCGACTTCGTCGAGGTCACCCGTGACCACCCGGAGAAGTCGCTGGTCCGGCCGCTGCACAGCAGGGGCGGCCGGAACAACTCGGGCCGGATCACCACCCGGCACCAGGGCGGCGGGCACAAGCGGGCGTACCGGCTGATCGATTTCAAGCGGGCCGACAAGGATGGCGTGATCGCCAAGGTCGCGCACATCGAGTACGACCCGAACCGCACCGCCCGGATCGCGCTGCTGCACTTCAACGACGGCGAGAAGCGCTACATCCTCGCGCCGGCGCGGCTGCGCCAGGGCGACACGGTCGAGTGCGGGGCCGGCGCGGACATCAAGCCGGGCAACAACCTGCCGCTGCGCAACATCCCGGTCGGCACCGTGGTGCACGCGATCGAGCTGCGGCCCGGTGGCGGCGCCAAGATCGCCCGCTCGGCCGGCTCCAGCGTCCAGCTGGTGGCCAAGGAGGGGGTGTACGCCCAGCTGCGGATGCCGTCCGGTGAGATCCGCAACGTGGACGTGCGCTGCCGGGCCACCGTGGGCGAGGTCGGCAACGCCGAGCAGTCCAACATCAACTGGGGCAAGGCCGGCCGGATGCGGTGGAAGGGCAAGCGCCCGTCCGTCCGCGGTGTGGCCATGAACCCGATCGACCACCCACACGGTGGCGGCGAGGGCAAGACGTCCGGTGGCCGGCACCCGGTGAACCCCAACGGCAAGCCGGAGGGCCGTACTCGCCGGGTGAACAAGTCCAGCGACAAGCTCATCGTCCGCCGCCGCCGTACCGGCAAGAAGCGCTAGGAGTAGCCCGGCATGCCGCGCAGCCTGAAGAAGGGCCCGTTCGTCGACGACCACCTGCTGAAAAAGGTGGACGTGCAGAACGAGCGAGGCACCAAGAACGTGATCAAGACCTGGTCCCGCCGGTCGACGATCATCCCGGACATGCTCGGGCACACGATCGCCGTGCACGACGGCCGCAAGCACGTCCCGGTGTACGTGACCGAGGGCATGGTCGGGCACAAGCTCGGCGAGTTCGCGCCGACCCGGACCTTCCGTGGCCACATCCGGGACGACCGCCGGAGCCGCCGCGGCTGACCGCCGCGACACTCAGCCGGGCGAGCAGACGGTCCACAGTAGACAGCCGCAGACGAGCACGCAGACAAGCAAGGGGATAGCGAGATGGCCAAGGGCAGCGCGACTACCGCGGGCGCGGCGGAGGACCTGCGCGCGCGGGCGAGTGCCCGCTACGTCCGCATGACGCCGATGAAGGTCCGGCGGGTAGTCGACCTGATTCGCGGCATGGAGGCGCGCGAGGCGCTGTCGGTGTTGCAGTTCGCGCCCCAGGCCGCGAGCGAGCCGGTGTCCAAGGTGCTCGCCAGCGCGATGGCGAACGCCGAGCACAACCTGCAGCTCGACCCGGAGTCGCTGATCGTCACGGTTGCCTACGTAGACGAGGGCCCGACGCTGAAGCGGTTCCGGCCCCGGGCGCAGGGCCGGGCGTACCGGATCCGCAAGCGCACCAGCCACATCACCATCGAGGTGGAGAGCGTGGTGCCGGTCGCCCGGCCGGCCAAGGCCGCACCGGCCAAGGCCGCGAAGGCGACCAAGGCGGAGCCGGCCAAGGCCAGCAAGGCGACCAAGGCGAGCAAAGCCACCAGGGCGACCAAGGCCACCGAGCCGGTCGAGCCGGCTGAGCTCGAAACGACAGAGCTCGAAACGACCGAGCTCGAGCCGACGGAGACCGAGACGGCCGAGGCAACGGCGCCGGCGAAGAAGTCCGGCAAGGCCACCCGGTCCACCCCACGGGCCACCGCCGAGAGCACCGACGCCGCGGATGAGACCGCGGACGACGGCCAGGACGCCGAGTCGGCTGCCGCCGATGACGCGGACACGACAGAGGAGGGGACCCGCTAGTGGGTCAGAAGGTCAACCCGCACGGGTTCCGCCTCGGCATCACGACCGAGTGGAAGTCCCGGTGGTACGCGGACAAGCTGTACAAGGACTACGTCAAGGAAGACGTCGCGATCCGGCGCATGTTCACCAAAGGCATGGAGCGGGCCGGCATCTCCCGGGTAGACATCGAGCGCACCCGCGACCGGGTCCGGGTCGACATCCACACCGCCCGCCCGGGCATCGTCATCGGCCGGCGCGGCGCGGAGGCTGACCGCATCCGGTCCGAGCTGGAGAAGCTGACCGCCAAGCAGGTGCAGCTGAACATCCTCGAGGTCAAGAACCCCGAGGCCGATGCCCAGCTCGTCGCACAGGGCGTGGCCGAGCAGCTGTCCAGCCGGGTGAGCTTCCGCCGGGCCATGCGCAAGGCGATGCAGTCGGCGTTGAAGAGCCCCGGCGTCAAGGGCATCCGGGTGCAGTGCTCCGGCCGGCTCGGCGGCGCCGAGATGTCCCGGTCGGAGTTCTACCGCGAGGGCCGGGTGCCGCTGCACACGCTGCGCGCCAACATCGACTACGGCATGTACGAGGCCCGCACCACCTTCGGCCGGATCGGCGTCAAGGTCTGGATCTACAAGGGCGACGTGATCGGCGGGCTGCGCGAGCGGGAGGCCGCCGAGGCCGCGCTGCGCCAGCAACAGCAGCAGCGTCGGGAGCGGCCGGGCCGGCCGCGCCGGTCGGGTTCGTCCGGCACCACCGGCACGAGCACCGAGGCCGGGCGGGCCGCCGTGCAGGAGACCGAGCTGCCCGTCCAGGCGCCGGCCGAGCCGACCTCGGCGCCGGCCGACGAGAGCACGGAAGGCTGAGACAGATGCTCATCCCGCGCAGGGTCAAGCACCGCAAGCAACATCACCCGAACCGGTCCGGCGCCGCCAGCGGCGGTACGAAGGTCAACTTCGGTGAGTACGGCATCCAGGCCCTGGAGCCGGCGTACGTGACCAACCGGCAGATCGAGTCCGCGCGTATCGCGATGACCCGGCACATCAAGCGTGGCGGCAAGGTCTGGATCAACATCTACCCGGACCGCCCGATCACCAAGAAGCCGGCCGAGACCCGGATGGGTTCCGGCAAGGGCTCGCCGGAGTGGTGGGTGGCCAACGTCAAGCCGGGCCGGGTGATGTTCGAGCTGGCCGGCGTGCCGGAGCCGATCGCCCGCGAGGCGCTGCGCCGGGCGATCCACAAGCTGCCGATGAAGTGCCGGTTCGTCAAGCGCGAGGTTGGTGACGTCTGATGGTTGCCGGTTCTCCCCCCACCGAGTTGCGGGAACTTCTCGACGACGAATTGCTGACCCGGCTGCGGGAAGCCAAGGAGGAGCTGTTCAACCTCCGCTTCCAGGTGGCCACCGGGCAGCTGGACAACAACCGGCGGCTGCAGACCGTTCGCCGCGACATCGCGCGGATCTACACGATCATGCGCGAGCGCGAGCTCGGCCTGTCTACCGCTCCGAGTGAAGGTGTGGCATGACCGACAGCGAGCAGAGCAGCCCAGAGTCGCGCGGCTCCCGCAAGACCCGCGAGGGTCTGGTGGTCAGCGACAAGATGGACAAGACCGTCGTCGTCATGGTCGAGGACCGGGTCAAGCACCCGCGTTACGCCAAGGTGCTGCGCCGGTCCAGCAAGCTCAAGGCACACGACGAGCAGAACACCGTGGGCGTGGGTGACCGGGTCCTGCTGATGGAGACCCGGCCGCTGTCGGCCACGAAGCGCTGGCGCGTCGTGGAGATCCTCGAGCGCGCGAAGTGAGTACGGGCATCCGCACGTTCCGCCCCGCACGGCCGTCCGGCGAATAGTTAGGAACCGAAGGTGATTCAACAGGAGTCGCGGCTACGGGTCGCCGACAACACCGGGGCGAAGGAGATCCTTTGCATCCGGGTGCTCGGCGGCTCCGGCCGGCGCTACGCCGGTATCGGCGACATCATCGTCGCCACGGTCAAGGACGCCCTGCCGGGTGCCGGGGTGAAGAAGGGCGACGTGGTCAAGGCCGTCGTCGTCCGCACCGCGAAGGAGAAGCGGCGCCCGGACGGCTCGTACATCCGCTTCGACGAGAACGCCGCTGTGTTGATCAAGCCGGACAACGAGCCCCGCGGTACGCGCATCTTCGGCCCGGTCGGCCGGGAACTGCGCGACAAGCGGTTCATGAAGATCATCTCGCTGGCCCCGGAGGTGCTCTGACATGCCGGCCTCGTCGATGAAGGTGAAGAAGGGCGACACGGTCATCGTGGTCGCCGGCAGGGACAAGGGCGCCAAGGGCAAGGTGATCGCCGCCTACCCCAAGGAGCAGCGGGTCATTGTCGAGGGCGTGAACCGGATCAAGAAGCACACCCGGATCTCGTCCAACCAGCGCGGCGCGAAGACCGGCGGCATCGTGACCCAGGAGGCCGCCATCCACGTGAGCAACGTGATGGTGGTGGACAGCGACGGCAAGCCCACCCGGGTGGGCTACCGCAAGGACGAGGACGGTCGCAGCGTTCGCGTGGCGCGCCGGTCCGGTAAGGACATCTGATGGCTCGCGGCACCGCCACCACCACGCCGGCGGAGACCCCGGCGTACGACGGCCCCCGGCTGCGCGCGCGGTACCGGGAGGAGATCCTGCCGGCGCTGCGCGAGGAGTTCAGCTACGGCAACGTCATGCAGGTGCCCGGGCTGGTCAAGGTCGTCGTCAACATGGGCGTCGGCGAGGCCGCTCGGGACGCGAAGCTGATGGACGGCGCGGTCCGCGACCTGGCCACGATCACCGGCCAGAAGCCGCTGGTGCAGCGCGCCCGCAAGTCGATCGCACAGTTCAAGCTGCGCGAGGGCATGCCGATCGGCGCCAAGGTCACCCTGCGCGGCGACCGGATGTGGGAGTTCCTGGACCGGCTGCTGACCATCGCGCTGCCCCGGATCCGCGACTTCCGCGGCCTGTCGCCGAGCCAGTTCGACGGCGCCGGCAACTACACGTTCGGGCTGACCGAGCAGTCCATGTTCCGCGAGATCGACATGGACCGGATCGACCGGCAGCGCGGGATGGACATCACCGTTGTCACCACGGCGGGAACGGACGACGAGGGCCGCGCGTTGCTGCGGCTGCTCGGCTTCCCGTTCCGGACCGCCGAGGCGGCGGCCCCGGTCGCCCCGATCCGGACCCGGCGGCCCGCTCGCCGGTAGCCCGCCGAGAGTCGTCGGGCGTCCCAGAAGAGAGAGAGAATGGCCAAGAAAGCCCTGGTCGTGAAGGCGGGCCGGAAGCCCAAGTTCGCCGTTCGCGCATACACCCGCTGCCAGCGTTGCGGCCGCCCCCGCGCGGTCTACCGCACGTTCGGCCTGTGCCGGATCTGCGTGCGCGAGATGGCACACGCCGGCGAACTGCCGGGCATCACCAAGTCGTCCTGGTAGCCGTCCCGACCCTCCGCCGAGGTACCACTTCACCGCAGGCCCGCCCCCGGGCGGGAACCGCGGCGAGAAAGGCCTGACATGCCATGACCATGACCGATCCGATCGCGGACATGCTCACCCGCGTCCGTAACGCGAACTCCGCGTACCACGACGACGTGCGGATGCCGCATTCCAAGATCAAGTCGCACATTGCCGAGATCCTGCAGCAGGAGGGCTACATCGCCGGCTGGAAGGTCGCCGACGTCGAGCGGGACGGCACCGTCTTCCGCGAGCTCATCGTCGACCTGAAGTACGGCCCGAACCGGGAGCGCAGCATCGCCGGTCTGCGCCGGGTGTCCAAGCCCGGGCTGCGGGTGTACGCGAAGTCCACCGGGTTGCCGAAGGTGCTCGGCGGGCTCGGGGTGGCGATCATCTCGACGTCGTCCGGGCTGCTCACCGATCGGCAAGCGGCCAAGCGCAGGGTGGGCGGGGAAGTCCTCGCCTACGTCTGGTGAGGCGGGAGGAACGGCATGTCGCGCATCGGTAAGTTGCCGATCCCGGTTCCCAGCGGGGTCGAGGTCGCGGTGGACGGCCGCGAGGTCCAGGTCCGGGGCCCCAAGGGGGTACTGAGCCACACGGTGGTCGAGCCGATCACCATCCAGCAGGAGGACGGCGCGCTGCACGTGCTCCGGCCCGACGACGAGCGGGAGAGCCGCTCGCTGCACGGGCTGTCCCGGACGTTGATCGCCAACATGGTCACCGGCGTCACCCAGGGCTACTCCAAGACCCTGGAGATCGTCGGCACCGGCTACCGGGTGCAGGCCCGCGGCTCCGACCTGGAGTTCGCGCTCGGGTTCAGCCACCCGGTCCCGGTCAAGGCGCCGGAAGGCATCACGTTCCGGGTCGAGACGCCCACCCGGTTCGTGGTGGAGGGGATCGACAAGCAGAAGGTCGGCGAGGTCGCGGCGAACATCCGCAAGCTGCGCAAGCCGGACCCGTACAAGGGCAAGGGTGTCCGCTACCAGGGTGAGGTCGTCCGCCGCAAGGCCGGGAAGACGGGTAAGTAACGGCATGGCTACTGCAACCATCGGTAAGAGCGTCGCGCAGGAACGGCGTACCGCCCGGGCACGCCGGCACTTCCGGCTGCGCAAGCGGGTGCGTGGCAGCGCGGCCCGGCCGCGGCTGGTCGTCACCCGCTCGTCCCGGCACCTCTACGCGCAGATCGTCGACGACGTCAAGGGCGTCACGCTGGCCGCGGCCTCGACGTACAAGCTGGCCGCGGACGGCGACAAGACCGCCCGGGCGCGCCGGGTCGGCGAGCTGCTGGCCGAGCGCGGCAAGGCGGCCGGCGTCAGCACCGTGGTCTTCGACCGCGGCGGCAACGCCTACCACGGCCGGATCGCGGCGCTGGCCGATGCGGCCCGCGCCGGCGGGCTGGAGTTCTGATGCGCACAATCCGGATGACCACGGGGACGAACGGAAGGGAAGCCTGATGCCTGGACCGCAGCGCCGAGGCGGGCAAGGCGGCGGAGATCGCCGCGACCGCCGGGACGGCGGCCGGGGCGGGGCTGCCCCGGAGAAGAGCCCACACGTCGAACGGGTCGTCGCGATCAACCGGGTGGCCAAGGTCGTCAAGGGTGGCCGCCGGTTCAGCTTCACCGCGCTGGTCGTGGTGGGCGACGGCGACGGCACCGTAGGCGTCGGCTACGGCAAGGCCAAGGAGGTGCCCGCGGCCATCGCCAAGGGCGTCGAGGAGGCCAAGAAGCACTTCTTCAAGGTGCCCCGGATCGCCGCCACCATCCCGCACCCGGTGCAGGGTGAGGCGGCCGCGGGCGTGGTGCTGCTGAAGCCGGCCAGCCCCGGTACCGGCGTCATCGCCGGTGGCCCGGTGCGCGCCGTGCTGGAGTGCGCCGGCATCCATGACGTGCTGTCCAAGTCACTCGGCTCGGACAACCCGATCAACATCGTGCACGCGACCGTGGCGGCGCTGCGCGGGCTGGTCCGCCCGGAGGAGGTCGCGGCTCGCCGCGGGCTGCCACTGGAGGACGTCGCACCGAGCGGCATGCTGCGGGCCCGGGCTGGCCAGGGGGTGTGAGTTGGCACGGCTGAAGGTCACGCAGGTCCGGTCGGCGATCGGGTCGAAGGACAACCAGCGGCAGACGCTGCGCTCGCTCGGTCTCAAGCGGGTGCACGACGCGGTGGTCAAAGAGGACCGGCCGGAGATCCGCGGCATGGTCGCGACCGTGACCCATCTGGTCACGGTCGAGGAGGTTGAGTAGGGAATGACACTCAAAGTCCACCACCTGCGCCCGGCTCCGGGCGCGAAGACCGCCAAGACGCGGGTCGGCCGGGGTGACGGCTCCAAGGGCAAGACGGCCGGCCGGGGCACCAAGGGCAGCAAGGCCCGCGGCAACATCCCCGCCCACTTCGAGGGCGGGCAGATGCCGATCCACATGCGGCTGCCCAAGATGAAGGGCTTCCGCAACCGGTTCCGGGTCGAGTACCAGGTGGTGAACGTCGGCCGGCTGGCCGAGCTGTTCCCGTCCGGCGGCACGATCGGCCCGGACGAGCTGGTGGAGGCCGGCGCGGTGCGGCGCGGCCAGCTGGTGAAGGTGCTCGGCACCGGCGACCTGGGGGTGGCGCTGCAGGTGACCGCGCACGGCTTCTCCGGCTCCGCTAAGGAGAAGATCACCGGTGCCGGGGGCACCGTTACCGAACTGTAAGGAACTCGACGGCCGGTTCGGGCCAGGTGGCGACTTCCTGGTCCGGCCGGCTGACCAGTTCGGCCGTCCTGACTGTTAGAGTCGCAACCTGCGGATATTGCCCCCCGCAGGACGTCCACTCAACTGCTGGCCGGAGCCGACCGGTGCGTCGGCCGGCAGATCCGCTGGGCCGGGCTGACCGGACCCGTCAGGCGCAGGAGGATTCGTGCTTTCCGCGTTCGCATCGGCGTTCCGGACGCCTGACCTGCGCAAGAAGCTGCTGTTCTCGTTGGCGATCCTGGCCTTGTATCGGCTCGGCGCCAGCGTCCCGACACCCAACGTGTCGACACCAGCGATCAACACCTGCCTCGACGAGGCCAACAACGGTGCCTCCAAGGACCTGTACGCCCTGGTGAACCTGTTCAGCGGCGGGGCGCTGTTGAAGCTGTCCGTGTTCGCGCTGGGCATCATGCCGTACATCACCGCGAGCATCATCATCCAGTTGCTGGTGGTGGTGATCCCGCGGTTCGAGCAGTTGAAGAAGGAGGGTCAGTCCGGCACCGCGAAGCTGACCCAGTACACCCGGTACCTGACCATCGGGCTGGCCATCCTGCAGTCCACCGGCATCATCGCGCTGGCCCGCAACAAGCAGCTGTTCCCGAACTGCTCCGCCAGCATCCTGTTCAAGGAAGACATCTTCTCGCTCACCGCGATGGTCATCACGATGACCGCCGGCACCGCCGTCATCATGTGGCTGGGCGAGCTGATCACCGACCGCGGCATCGGCAACGGCATGTCGGTGCTGATCTTCACCTCGATCGCGGCCCGCATCCCGGCCGAGGGCGGCACGATCCTGCGCAGCGGCGGCACCTTCGTCTTCATCCTGATCTGCGCGCTGGGCCTGGCCATCATCGCCGCGGTCGTGTTCGTGGAGCAGGCACAGCGGCGCATCCCGGTGCAGTACGCCAAGCGGATGGTCGGCCGGCGGATGTACGGCGGCACCTCGACGTACCTGCCGCTGAAGGTCAACCAGGCCGGTGTCATCCCGGTCATCTTCGCGACCTCGCTGCTGTACCTGCCGCAGCTGATCACCCAGGTGTCCGGCAACGGCACCAGCACGTGGCGCCGGTTCATCGAGAACCAGGTCATCAACCAGAAGAGCTGGGTGCACATCGGGCTCTACTTCGCGATGATCATCTTCTTCACCTACTTCTACGTGTCGATCACGTTCAACCCGGAAGAGCGGGCTGACGACATGAAGAAGTACGGCGGGTTCATCCCCGGCATCCGTCCCGGCCGGCCGACGGCCGAGTACCTGAGCTATGTGCTCTCCCGGATCACGCTGCCCGGTTCGCTGTACCTCGGCATCGTCGCGGTGCTGCCGAACTTCTTCTACACGCTGACCCAGGGCAACAACCAGAACTTCCCGTTCGGTGGCACCGCTGTGCTGATCATGGTGGGTGTCGGTCTGGATACCGTTAAGCAGATCGAGAGCCAGCTCATGCAGCGCAATTACGAGGGATTCCTGCGATAGTGCGCCTTGTCCTCGTCGGGCCGCCGGGGGCGGGCAAGGGCACCCAGGCGCAGTTCATCGCGGCCCAGTTCGCGATCCCGAAGATCTCTACCGGGGACATCTTCCGGGCCAACGTCAGCCAGGGCACCGAGCTGGGCATCGCGGCGAAGAAGTTCATGGATGCCGGCGACCTGGTGCCGGACGAGGTCACCAACGCGATGGTGGCCGACCGGCTGAGCGAGGACGACGCGGCGGACGGCTTCCTGCTGGACGGCTTCCCGCGCAACGTCCCGCAGGCCGAGACGCTGGACTACCTGCTCGCCGAGTTGACCATCGACCTGAACGTGGTGCTGGAGCTGGTGGTCGACGACGAAGAGGTGATCCGGCGGCTGTCCGGTCGGCGCACCTGCCGCAGCTGCGGTCACATCTGGCACATCGACTTCGACCCGCCCACCCGGGAAGGCATCTGCGACCACTGCGCCGGCGAGCTGTTCCAACGCGACGACGACAAGCCCGACACCGTCCGGCACCGGCTTGAGGTGTACGCGGAACAGACCGCGCCGCTGGTCGCTTTCTACGCCGAGAAGGGCATTCTGGTCGGCATCGACGCCACCGGTCCGGTGGACGACGTGACCGAGCGGGCGATCGCGGCATTGCGCCCGTACGCCTAGTTTCGCCGCGGGGTCCTGGCCGGTCGACGCATGACCTGGCCGTGTCAGACTGGCAAAGCGGTAAGGGCCTCCGGTCGTGGGATGGCGGCCGGCCCGGTAGGACATAGGGTCGGGGTGACGGCGGTTCGGGGGCAGGTGGCACGAGTGCGGTGGTCGAGAAGGCGGAGCCGGATGATCCAGATCAAGACGGTGGATGAGATCGCGCTGATGCGTGAGGCTGGCCTGGTGGTCGCGCGGGCGCTTGCCCGGATGCGGGACGCGGTCGCCGCCGGCGTCAGCACCGGCGACCTGGACGCCATCGCCGAGCAGTCGATCCGCGGCGATGGAGCGGTGCCCTCGTTCAAGGGCTACCGCGGCTTCCCGGCCACCATCTGCGCCTCGATCAACGCCGAGGTGGTGCACGGCATCCCGTCCAGGCGGCGCAAGCTGCGCGACGGCGACATCATCTCCATCGACTGCGGCGCGATCGTGGACGGCTGGCACGGCGACTCGGCGATCACCGTCCCGGTCGGTGAGGTGCGGCCGGACCTGACCGAGCTGATGCGGGTCACCGAGGCGTCGATGTGGGCCGGCTTCTCGGCCGCGCTCGCCGGTGGCCGGCTCACCGACATCAGCGCCGCGGTGGAGCGGTCGGTCCGCGCCGCCGGCTCGTACGGCATCGTCGACCACTACGGCGGCCACGGCATCGGCACCGAGATGCACCAGGAGCCGCACGTGCTCAACTACGGCCGCCCCGGCCGCGGCCCGAAGCTGGTGCCCGGGCTGGCGCTGGCCATCGAGCCCATGGTCACCCTCGGCGAACCGGGCACCCGCGAGATGGACGACGGCTGGACCGTCGTCACGGTGGACGGCTCGTACGCCGCGCACTTCGAGCACACCGTGGCCATCACCGAGGACGGCCCCTGGGTGCTGACCGCCGAGGACGGCGGCGCGGCCAAGCTGGCCGAGTACGGCATCAAGGTCGCGGCACGGGCGTAAGCGGGAGAGGCGTGCTCGCGGAGAGCGCTCGCCGGGGCTTCGCCCGTCATGCTGGCCGCGGGGGCCGAGCCCCCGCGGACCCCGCGGTGCGGTGGGTGGCGGTTGGGTAGGTTGTGAGCCGGGTCTGGTCGGCGAGGTCCCTCGCCGGGGGCTTCGCCCGTCATGCTGGCCGCGGGGGCCGAGCCCCCGCGGACCCCGCGGTGCGGTGGGTGGCGGTTGGGTAGGTTGTGAGCCGAGGCTTGGTCGCGGTGGCCGGGCGGTTTTGTAAACTGGGCTACTCGTCCGTACACTGTGGTGCTGGCGCTGGCGCCGCCATCTCATTGTGCTTTGGCCGCACTTGTGATGGCGCTCTCAGGTTCGGCGCTCCCAGTAGTTCTAGATCTACGGATAGCGGAGGACATGCCAAAGAAGGACGGGGCCATCGAGGTCGAGGGCCGGGTCGTCGAGCCGCTCCCGAACGCCATGTTCCGGGTCGAGCTCTCCAACGGGCACCGGGTTCTGGCGCACATCAGCGGCAAGATGCGACAGCACTACATCAGGATCCTGCCCGAGGATCGTGTGGTGGTTGAGCTCTCGCCGTATGACCTCAGCCGCGGCCGCATCGTCTACCGCTACAAGTAGATCCGCCGCCGCATCAAAAGACAGTGCCGCGTTCCGCGCGGCAGCTGGCCTGCTGGCCGCACGGCTGGCAATGCCTTGTAAGGAGTCTGGTCAGCCGTGAAGGTCAAGCCGAGCGTCAAGCCGATCTGTGACAAGTGCAAGGTGATCCGCCGGCACGGTCGGGTGATGGTCATCTGCGAGAACCTGCGCCACAAGCAGCGTCAGGGCTAGGTACGGCACATCGCGGCCCTACCCGCACGCATCCCGTGCGGGTACCACCCCCGGTCGGAGGCCGGGGCCCCGGGTGGGCGCTCGGGGGCGGGCCGTGGCAGACCTCCGCGAACCGAAGGAGCACGCCCGCATGGCACGCCTCGCCGGCGTCGACCTCCCCCGCGAAAAGCGGCTGGAGGTGGCGCTTACCTACATCTACGGTATCGGCCGCACCCGGGCCCACGAGACGCTCAAGCAGACCGGCATCAGCCCGGACCTGCGCGCCCGCGACCTCGTCGACGACGACATCGTCCGGCTGCGCGAGTGGATCGACGCCAACTACAAGGTCGAGGGTGACCTGCGCCGCGAGGTGGCGCAGGACATCCGCCGCAAGATCGAGATCGGTTGCTACCAGGGGCTTCGGCACCGCCGCGGCCTGCCGGTGCATGGCCAGCGCACCAAGACCAACGCGCGCACCCGCAAGGGCCCGAAGAAGACCATCGCCGGCAAGAAGAAGGCCGGGAAGAAGTAGGAGCCGCTGAGCCATGCCCCCGAAGACCCGAACCGGCGCCGCTGCTGTCAAGAAGGTCCGGCGCAAGGAAAAGAAGAACATCGCCCACGGGCACGCACATATCAAGAGCACCTTCAACAACACGATCGTCTCGATCACCGACCCGGTCGGGAACGTCATCTCCTGGGCGTCCGCGGGCCACGTCGGCTTCAAGGGGTCGCGTAAGTCGACCCCGTTCGCCGCGCAGATGGCGGCCGAGAACGCGGCCCGCAAGGCGCAGGAGCACGGCATGCGCAAGGTGGACGTGTTCGTCAAGGGGCCGGGCGCCGGCCGGGAGACCGCGATCCGCTCGCTGCAGGCGACCGGGCTCGAGGTCGGTTCCATCCAGGACGTAACCCCGCAGCCGCACAACGGCTGCCGGCCGCCGAAGCGCCGCCGGGTCTGAGACGACGAGGAGATACACGCAGACATGGCCCGATACACCGGTGCTGACTGCCGCCGCTGCCGGCGGGAGAAGATGAAGCTGTTCCTCAAGGGCAGCAAGTGTGAGAGCCCGAAGTGCCCGATCGAGATCCGGCCGTACCCGCCGGGTGAGCATGGCCGCGGCCGCAGCAAGGACAGCGAGTACCTGCTGCAGTTGCGCGAGAAGCAGAAGGCCAAGCGCATCTACGGCGTGCTGGAGAAGCAGTTCGGCGGCTACTACAGCGAGGCGAACCGCAAGACCGGCAAGACCGGCGAGGTGCTGCTCCAGATCCTGGAGAGTCGGCTGGACAACGTGGTGTACCGGGCCGGCTTCGCGAAGTCCCGGGACGCCGCGCGCCAGCTGGTCCGGCACGGCCACCTGGTGGTGAACGGGCACAAGGTCGACATCCCGTCGTACCGGGTGTCCGAGAACGACATCATCGAGGTGCGGGAGAAGTCCCGGGAGCTGACGCCGTTCGTGGTGGCCCGGGCCGAGGCCGGGTCCCGCCCGGTGCCGGCCTGGCTGGAGGTCATCGCCAACCGGATGCGCATCCTCGTGCACTCGCTGCCGGTCCGGCAGGTCATCGACACGCCGGTGCAGGAGCAGTTGATCGTCGAGCTCTACTCGAAGTAGCCGGCTCGAACCCGCCCGGGGCTTGGCCCCGGGCGGGGCCCAAGCCCGGGCCGGCCAGATGCCGGCCCGGGTCGCAACACCCCTCGCGGCGTCATATGGCGGGCGCCCGGGACCCCGGAGGTAAAGAAGTGCTCATCACCCAGCGCCCGACCCTCGTCGAGGAGTCGATCGGCGAGTTCCGCTCCCGGTTCATCATCGAGCCGCTGGAGCCGGGCTTCGGCTACACGCTCGGCAACTCGCTGCGCCGCACGCTGCTGTCGTCCATCCCGGGCGCGGCGGTCACCAGCATCCGGATCGACGGCGTGCTGCACGAGTTCACCACCGTGCCGGGCGTCAAGGAGGACGTCACCGACCTCATCCTGAACCTCAAGGAGCTGGTGGTCAGCTCCGAGAGCGATGAGCCGGTGACCATGTACCTGCGCAAGCAGGGCCCCGGTGAGGTCACGGCGGCCGACATCGCGCCGCCGTCCGGCGTGATGATCCACAACCCGGACCTGCACCTGGCCACGATCAACAAGAAGGGCCGGCTGGAGATCGAGCTGGTCGTGGAGCGCGGCCGCGGCTACGTTCCGGCCACCCAGAACAAGCAGCCCGGCCAGGAGATCGGCCGCATCCCGGTGGACTCGATCTACTCGCCGGTGCTCAAGGTCACCTACCGGGTCGAGGCCACCCGCGTCGAGCAGCGCACCGACTTCGACCGGCTGATCGTGGACGTGGAGAGCAAGCAGTCCATCCTGCCGCGGGACGCGATGGCGTCCGCCGGCAAGACGCTGGTCGAGCTGTTCGGCCTGGCCCGCGAGCTGAACGTGGACGCCGAGGGCATCGAGGTCGGCCCGTCCCCGCAGGAGCAGCAGGACATCGCCAACTTCTCGATGCCGATCGAGGAGATGGAGCTGACCGTCCGCTCGTACAACTGCCTCAAGCGGGAGGGCATCCACACGGTCGGCGAGCTGGTCTCGCGCAGCGAGGCGGACCTGCTCGACATCCGCAACTTCGGCGCCAAGTCGATCGACGAGGTCAAGATGAAGCTGGCCGGGATGGGCCTGGCCCTGAAGGACAGCCCGCCCGGGTTCGACCCGGCGAACGTGGTCGACACGTACGGCACCGACGAGTACGACGGCGGCGGCGACAGCGACTACGCCGAGACCGAGCAGCTCTAAGCCATCCCGGATCCCGGATCCACCGAGGAGTAATCGATATGCCCACGCCCACCAAGGGCCCGCGCCTCGGCAGCGGCCCGGCGCACGAGCGGCTCATGCTCGCGAATCTGGCGACCTCGCTGTTCGAGCACTCGCGCATCACCACCACCGAGGCCAAGGCGAAGCGGCTGCGCCCGCTGGCGGAGCGGCTGATCACCTTCGCCAAGCGGGGCGACCTGCACGCGCGGCGTCAGGTGCTCGCGGTGATCCGGGACAAGGACGTGGTGCACACGCTGTTCGCCGACATCGGCCCGCGGTTCGCCGAGCGTCCGGGCGGCTACACCCGGATCGTCAAGGTCGGCCCGCGCAAGGGCGACAACGCCCCGATGGCCGTGATCGAGCTGGTCGAGGGCCAGACCGTGGCCCAGCAGGCGGTCGGCGAGGCCGAGCGCGCCCGTGGCACCCGTTTCACCCGACCGCTGTCCCGGCGCCGGGCGACCGCAGCCGCTGCCGCTGAGGCCGCCGGCACCGGGGCGTCCACAGTGGACACCGACGAGGTCGCGGACGAGGCCGGCGAGCAGCCGGTCGAGGACGTCACCTCCGACCAGACCGCTGCCGCGACCGACGAGTCCCAGGCCGAAGGCGACGACGACGCCGCCGAGGCCGACCCCAAGGACGACACCAAGTCCTGACCTCCCGCACCGGCCGAGCCCGCCCGCCCCACTTGGGGCCGGCGGGCTCGCCCGTGTCCGGGCCGAGGTGGACGAACACGCGAACTAGGCTGGCCGGGTGGCGACCGACCTGGCAGCTGGGGCCGGCTACGAGGCCGAGCGTGAACGGCATCGGCTGGCTGGCGCGACAGTCATGATCACGGTCGAAACGCGGGTGCCGTCCAAGCACCGCCTGCTCGACCTGGAGACCGGTTGCGGATGGCAATGGGATGTCGCGGCCGGCCGCTGGAAGGCCGCCGAACTGCTTGCCAGCGCTCCTGGCGGCGGGAGTGGATCCACGTATCCGGCGCGTGAGGCGTAGATGGACTCGGCAGTGTGAGCGTGGCGTCGATGGGTGCCGAGCTGGTTCGACTTCGGGTGGACCTTGGCTATGACGGGGCGGGGTTCTCGGGGTGGGCGGCGCAGCCGGGGCGGCGGACGGTGCAGTCCACTGTGGAGGGTGGGCTGGCGACCGTGTTGCGGGTGCCGGTGGGGTTGACGGTGGCGGGGCGGACGGACGCGGGGGTGCATGCGGCCGGGCAGGTGGCGCATGCGGATGTGCCGGGCGAGGCGTGGGCGGTGACCGGGGCGACGATCGTGCGGCGGTTGGCCGGGGTGTTGCCGGCGGATGTGCGGGTGTGGTCGGTGGTCCCGGCGCCGGCCGGGTTCGATGCGCGGTTCTCGGCGCTGTTCCGGCGGTACGTGTACCGGGTCAGCGACCGGCCGGGGGGCGTGGACCCGCTGCGGCGGCACGACACGGTGGGGTGGCCGCGGCCGCTGGACGGCGCTGCGGTCCAGGACGCGGCGGCGCGGCTGCTGGGTGAGCACGACTTCGTGGCGTTCTGCCGGCGGCGGGAGGGGGCCACGACGGTCCGGGCGCTGCGCCGGTTCGACTGGGGCCGGGACCCGGCCGGGGTGCTGGTCGCGACGGTGGAGGCGGACGCGTTCTGCCACTCGATGGTGCGCAGCCTGGTCGGGGCGCTGCTGGCGGTGGGCGAGGGGCGGCGGCCGGTGGAGTGGCCGGCGGCGCTGCTGACCGCGACCGAGCGCAGTAGCGCGGTGAGCGTGGCGCCGCCGCACGGGCTGACGCTCGTGCACGTCGGCTATCCGGCGGACGCCGAGTTGGCTGCCAGGGCCGTGGAGACCCGGCGCCGCCGGGAGTTGCCGACCGGCTCGTAGCGGCGGCCGCCCGGATCGGAGCGTGGCCAGGTGGCAGCCAGCGCCGAGGTGCGCCCGCGCGGGCCGCTCGGGCCACCGTGCCGTCGCACCGGCGCTGGCCGCTGCGAGCGGCCCGCAAGCCGGGCTCAGAGCGGGAAGGCGAGGTTGGGGCGGTTGCACCACTGCTCGACGGCGGGCCAGGGCCCGTAGCCGGCGTCGACGTTGAGGTGACCGGCGCCGGCGACGACGGTGACCGGGATCTTCAGCGGCCGGCCGTACGCGCTGGCGGCGCCCTCCGGGCAGTACTGGTCGTTGTCCGCGCAGACCAGTAGCGTGCCGTCGGCGGCGGCGCGGACCGCGTCGACGTCCAGCGGCACGGCGAGGAAGCCGGCCAGTTCCGGGATCGGCGCCCGCGGCGACGGCGGGGCGACCAGCAGCACCCGGGCCGGCCGCGGCGTGACCGGGCCGCGCGCCGCCCGGTGCAGCCACAGCAGCACCCCCAGGCTGTGGCAGACCACGTCGTACCCGTCCGGCGGGAGGCCGGCCAGCACGCCGTCCAGGGCCGTCAGCCAGTCGGCCAGGACGGGAAGATCCGGGGCGGGCAGCGTCGGGTAGCGGACCTCGTGGCCGCCGGCGGCGAGCCGCTCGGCCAGCCAGGTCTGCCAGTGGTCCGGCTCGGACCCGCGCCAGCCGTGCAGGATCACCACGGGCTGGCTGCGGGGCGGGACGCGGGGCACGGGACGCAGCCTAGGGTCGGCCGTCCAGGTACGCGAGCACCGCCAGCACCCGGCGGTTGTCGTCGTCGGACGCCGCCAGCTCGAGCTTGCCGAAGATGGTCGTGGTGTGCTTCCCGACCGCGCCCTCGCTGACCACCAGCCGCTGCGCGATGGCCGCGTTCGACCGGCCCTCGGCCATCAGCGCGAGCACCTCCCGCTCCCGCGCGGTGAGCCGGCTCAGCGGCTGGTCGCGGTCGCCGCGGGCGAGCAGCCGGGAGATCACCTCGGGGTCCATCACGGTGCCGCCGGCGGCCACCCGGCGGACCGCGTCGATGAACTGGTCGGTGTTGAAGACCCGGTCCTTGAGCAGGTAGCCGATCGCGCCGGTGCCGTCGGCGAGCAGCTCCCGGGCGTACAGCTGCTCGACGTACTGGGAGAGCACCAGCACCGGCAGGCCGGGGATCCGCTGCCGGGCGGCGAGCGCCGCCTGCAGGCCCTCGTCGGTGAACGTGGGCGGCAGCCGGACGTCCACGATGGCCACGTCCGGGCGCAGTCCGGTCAGCGCCCGCAGCAGCTCGGGCCCGTTGTCCACGGCGGCGACGATCTCGCAGTCGTGCGCGGCCAGCAGCCGGACCAGACATTCCCTCAGGAGGAAGAGATCTTCGGCGACGACAACTCGCACGGCAGCTCCAGCGTCGCCACGGTGGGGCCGCCGGACGGGCTGTCCACGGCCAGGGTGCCGTCGAATGTACCGAGCCGGCGGCTGATGCCGCGCAGTCCGCTGCCGGCGCCCACCAGGGCCCCGCCGTGGCCGTCGTCGGTGACGGTGATCCGCAGCCGGCCGTCCACATGCCGCAGGTCGACCCAGGCGCGGCTGGCCCGGGCGTGCCTGGCCACGTTGGTGAGCAGCTCGGAGACCGCGAAGTAGGCGGCCGACTCGACCGGCGGGGCGGGCCGGCCGGGCACCGAGACGGTGACGTCCACCGGCAGCGGGTGGTCCAGCGCGAGCGCCCGGACCGCGTCGCCGATGCCGCGGTCGGCCAGCACCGGTGGGTGGATGCCGCGGACCAGGTTGCGCAGCTCGTCCAGGGCCCGCGCGGACGCCTCCCGGGTCTCTGCCAGCAGCGCTCGGGCCGCCGCGGGGTCCCGCTCCAGCAGCTCCTCCACCGCGCCCAGGTTCATGCCCATCGCGACCAGCCGGGCCTGCGCTCCGTCGTGCAGGTCCCGCTCGATCCGGCGCAGCTCGGCGGCCTGCGTGTCGACCGCGTCGGACCGGGTCTCGGTCAGCCGGGCCACCCGGTCGGTCAGCTCGGCGGTCGGGTCGCCGGCCAGCAGCCGGCGGGCCAGCCGGCCGTGCAGCCGCAGCCACCACCGCGCGGACCGCAGCCCGGCGACGATCAGCCCGGCGCCGAGCGGAACCGCGGCCAGCGCCGCCCACAGGCTGTCGACCTTGATGAACAGGTACCAGTTGTCGCCGTATTCGTGCTCGATCGGGTCCCAGATGAACGGCTGGATGACGCCGAACAGCCCTTCCACCAGCAGCATGGCCGGGATCAGGACGAGCACCCAGCCGGCGGTCGCGTCCACCGCCAGCCAGGCCAGCTCGCGCCAGGTGGCCCGGTCGGTGACCAGCCAGAGATAGCGCCGGACCCAGCCGACCGGCCCGGGCTCGTACGCCGGCTCCGGCCGGTGCGGGGCCGCGATCTCGACCCCGGACCAGTCCCGGGCCAGCCGGCGGTCCAGCCGGACCCGGGCCTGGACCGCCCGCAGCGCGAGCGGCGCGAGCAGCATGCCGACGCCCAGCAGGCCGACCGCCATCGTGTCGAGGGCCACGATGACGAACCCCAACCCGGTCAGCCCGAGGAACGACATGACCAGGCCGCGCCAGGCCGCGGTGAGCTGCCGGGACAGCTGGTCGCGCCAGCCGCCGGCTGGGTCAGCTGTTCCGGTGCTCATCACGCCTCCCACGGCTCCGTGTCCGGTACGAGTCTGGCCCGCGGGCCGGCGCCGGCGCACTGGCGCCGGCCCCCGGGCCGGGGTGGGTCCAGACCCACCAGCGGTAATCGGGGTGACCACGGTGACCGCCGGCCGGCACACTGACGCGGTGGGATACGTCGACGTCGCGCACGTCTCGGTCGTGCTGCCGGATGGGCGTTCGCTGCTCGACGACGTGAACTTCCGGGTCGGCGAGGGCGCCACGGTGGCGCTGGTCGGCGCGAACGGGGCCGGCAAGTCGACGCTGCTGCGGATCATCGCCGGCGACCAGGTGCCGGCCGCCGGGTCGGTTGCCCGGGCCGGCGGGCTGGGCGTGATGCGGCAGTTCATCGGCTCGGTGACGGACGGCACGACGGTCCGGGAACTGCTGCTGGGCCTGGCCCCGGAGCCGCTGCGGGTCGCCGGGGAGCGGCTGGAGCGGGCCGAGTGGGCGGTTGCCGAGCGCGACGACGAAGCCAGCCAGCTGCGGTACGCGCACGCGCTCACTGCCTGGGGCGACGCCGGCGGCTACGACGCCGAGGTGCTGTGGGACACGGTGACCGTGGCCGCGCTCGGCCTGCCGCTGGACGCCGTGCAGCACCGGATGGTGCACACCCTGTCCGGCGGCGAGCAGAAGCGCCTCGCCCTGGAGGCGCTGCTGCGCGGGCCGGACGAGGTGCTGCTGCTGGACGAGCCGGACAACTTCCTGGACGTACCGGGCAAGCGCTGGCTGGAGGAGCAGTTGCGGGCCACCGCGAAGACGGTGCTGTACGTCAGCCACGACCGGGAGGTGCTGGCCCGCACCGCCGACCGGGTGGTCACCGTGGAGGCGCGGACGGCCTGGACCCACGGCGGCGGCTTCGGCAGCTACCACGAGGCCCGGGCGGCCCGGCTGGAGCGGCTGGACGAGCTGCACCGGCGCTGGGACGAGGAGCACCAGCGGCTGCGCGAACTGGTGATCACACTGCGTGAGCAGGCGAAGCGCAGCGATGCGATGGCGCCGAAGTACCGCGCGATGGTGACCCGGCTGGAGCGGTTCGAGGCGGCCGGGCCCCCGCCGGAGCGGCCCAAGGAGCAGAACGTCACCATGCGGCTGCGCGGCGGCCGCACCGGGGTGCGGGTGCTGCAGGCCGCCGGGCTCACCCTGGCCGGGGCGGACGGGGTGGCGCTCACCAAGCCGTTCGACCTGGACCTGTTCTACGGCGAGCGGGTCGCGGTGCTCGGCCCGAACGGCACCGGCAAGTCGCACTTCCTCCGGCTGCTGGCCGCCGAGCCGATCATCCACAGTGGGCAGTGGAAGATCGGCGCCCGGGTGCTGCCGGGAATGTTCGCCCAGCTGCACCAGCATCCGGAGCTGGCCGGGCGCACGTTGGTGGAGATCCTCGGCCGCGGCGAGGGCCGCCGCAACGGGGTCGACCGGGGCCGGGCGATCGCCGCGCTGCGCCGGTACGAGCTGCACCAGCAGGCCGACCAGAGCTTCGACACCCTCTCCGGCGGGCAGCAGGCGCGGCTGCAGATCCTGCTGCTGGAGCTGTCCGGCGCCACCATGCTGCTGCTCGACGAGCCCACCGACAACCTGGACGTGGTCAGCGCGGACGCGCTGGAGGAGGGCCTGGCCGGGTACGACGGCACCGTTCTCGCGGTCACCCACGACCGCTGGTTCGCCCGCTCCTTCGACCGGTACATCGTGTTCGGCGCGGACGGCACGGTCACCGAGACGCCCGAGCCGACCTGGGCCGGCGATCCGGGCCCGCGCCCCGCCGCGGTCCGCGCCCGTTCGGGACCTCCGGTGCGGTCCGCGCACCCGTAGGTGCGCGCCGGGCCCGGCCCCCGTCATGTTCACCGCGGGGGCCGAGCTCGCGCGTACCCCACGGTGCGGTCGGTGGTTGGCTGGCGGGACGCGTGGGTCGGCTGAGCTGCCTTCCGGCGAGGGCCGGCGGGGGCTGGCGGGCAGCTCAGGCGGCGGTGGTGCGGGCCAGGGCGTGTTCGACGAGCATGATCAGGGTGGCCAGGCAGGACTGTGGGTCGCGGGCGTCCATCCGCAGCAGCGGGCAGTCCGGCCGGAGCGCCAGCGCGTCCCGGATGTCGGCGTCGCCGAACCGCTCGGTGCCCGGGAAATTGTTCACCGCGACCACGAACGGGACGCGCCGGTCCTCGAAGTAGTCGATCGGGCCGAAACAGTCGTCGATCCGGCGCAGGTCGACCAGCACCACCGCGCCAACGGAGCCGCGGGAGATGTCGTCCCACATGAACCAGAACCGGGACTGCCCGGGGGTGCCGAACAGGTACAGGATCAGCTGGTCGTCCACGGTGATCCGACCGAAGTCCATCGCCACCGTGGTGGTGGTCTTGCCCCGGACCGCGGACAGGTCGTCGATGCCCTCGGACAGCGAGGTCATCACCGCTTCGGTGGTGAGCGGCTGGATTTCCGAGATCGCGCCGACGAACGTCGTCTTGCCCACCCCGAAGCCGCCGGCGATCACCGTCTTGACCGGGATCGGCGCCAGGCGCCGCGTCGGCTGGCCGCCGGCCGCCGGGCCGGGCTCGCCCCGGCCGGGGGTCGCGTATCCCGGCGTCGCGTATCCCGGCGTCGGGTATCCGGGGGTCGGGTATCCCGGCGCCGGGTATCCCGGCGTCGCGAGCCCGGACTGGCCCGGTCCGTACTGGCCGGGCCGGGGCCGGCCCTGGCCCGGCGGCCCGGCTGGTGGGTAGTTCGAGCTGGTCTGGTAGTGCGGGCCCCCCAGTGGCACACCGCCGGTAGGGAGGCGGTCAGCGCGCCCGAAGTCCATCTAAGAGCCTCTCCAGAATCGCCACATCCGGCCGTTCGTTGCCGGCATGGCGCGGTAAATGCACGGTCAGGTAGCCACCGGAGGCGAGGTCGCTCACCAGCACTCGGGCGACGCCGAGTGGGATCCGGAGGTGTGCGGCGATCTCGGCGACGGACATCGGCCCGGCGCACATCTCTACGATCATCCGCCGCTCGGCCTGTAGCGAGGACGGATGGCTGCGGCCCGGCTCGGTCGCGGTGACCAGGGTTTCCAGTGGCAGGTCGCGCCCGACCGAGCGGGTCCGCCCGCGGGTCAGCGCGTACGCCGGCACCACCCGGCCACCGTCCGCGCCGGGATAGCTCATCGGTACCGGCTGGGCTCAGTCCCGAACCGTGTCGGCGAGTTCAGCAGCTTCCCGGTCCGGGCGACCAGCAGGGTCATCTCGTAGCCGATCATGCCGATGTCGCAGTCCGGTGCCGCGAAGACGGCGAGCGCGGAACCGTCGCCCACCGAGGTCACGAACAGGTACCCGCCACGCATCTCGACGATCGTCTGATTGACCGGCTCGGCCCGGAAGCAGCGGGCCGCTCCCTGGGTCAGGCTGGACAGCCCGGACGCCACCGCGGCCAGTTGATCCGCCCGCGCCTCGTCCACCCGCGCGGACACCGCGAGCTTCAGGCCGTCCGCCGACACCACCAGCGCATGGAAGACACCGGCGATGCGTTCGGCGAAGTCGTTGACCAGCCAGTCAAGTTCCCCGCTGATAGGCGCCGCCTGGGTCATGGGCCGCCCCTCCCCGTTCTATGTCACTAGGCGTGGCTGTCGCCACCTGGTTCATGATGTCGGTCTTCGATACCGTCAAGCATGGCCCGAGCGGCCCGCTGACTCGCTTGGAATCGGGAAAGTGCCTCTCTGGCCTGCTCCGGGTCGCGGATGGGCTGCGGCCCGGTTTCGGTCGACTCGTCCGGGCGCCGCAACCCCTCGGCCAGATTCGCCAGCGGAACCCGCCGGCTCAGCCGCGGCTGGTCACTGTCCGGCATATCCGGCGTCTCGGCGCCCCTCGACTCGGTCCGACCGTCCGCCGGCTGCTGGCCGGCCTGGCCGCCACCCGGCAGGTCGCCCGGGTCGGCCCCGGGCCGGGCATCGTCCGCACCGATCCGGTCAGCCGGACGGTCGAGACCACCGATCGGGTCGACCGGACCGGACCCGCCGGTGCGATCGGCCGGACGGAGCGAGCCGGTCGGATCTGCCGGGCCGTCAATCGGCCGGGCCGGGGCGGCGGCCGGATCGGTTGGCCGGGTTGGGCTGGCCGGATCGGTTGGCCGGGTCGGGCTGCCCAGGTCGGTCCTGTCGGGCACGCCGGCCGTGCCGGCCGGGCCGGCCGGGTTGGCCGGGTTGGCCGGGTTGGCCGGGTTGGGCGGGTTGGGCGAGCCAGCCGTGCCGACCGAGCCGACCGGGCCGGGCGAGCCGGGCGTGCCGGGCGAGCCGGCCGGGCCGGGGGTGCGGGGCGTGCCGACCGAGCCGGGCGTGCCAGCCGGGCCGACCGGGCCGGGCGTGCCGACCGAGCCGACCGAGCCGACCGAGCCGGGCGTGCCGACCGGGCCGACCGAGCCGGCGGGGCCGGCGGGGCCGGGGCGGGACAGGTCCGGGACGGGGCCGGTGCGCCGGGTCGGGCTTACCGGGGTCGGGCGGGTCAGGTCGGCCGGCAGGTCCGGCCGGAGCGGGTTGCGTCGGGGAAGGTCCGGTCTCGGCTGGCTCGGCCGGTCCTGGCCTAGCCGGTCCTGGCTCGGTCTCGGCAGGCCCAGCCGGTCCTGGCCCAGCCGGTCTGGGCTCGGCCGATCCGAGCCCAGCCGGTCTGCGCCTAGCCGGTCCGAGCTCGGCCGATCCTGGCCCGGCCGGTCTGGGCTCGGCCGGTCCGAGCCCGGACGGTCTGCGCCTAGCCGGTCCGGGCTCGGACGGTCCTGGCCCAGCCGGTCCGCGCCGAGGTGGTCCGGGCCCAGCCGGTCCGCGCCCAGCCGGTCCGCCCCCGGCCGGTCCGAGCCCGGACGGTCCGGCCCTGGCCGGGGCAGATCGGCCGAGCGGACCGGGTCCGATCCGGTCTGGCCGGGGCGGATCAGGTCAGCCGGCCGGGTCGGCCCGGCGGCTCCCGCCTCGCCCTCGACCGCGGGAACCGGCCGGGTCCGGTCGTAGCCCGGAGTGAGCCCGGCAGGACGCCCGGGTGCGTCCGGGGCGGCCCGGTCGGTGGGCCGACGCGACAGGTCATCGCCGGTGGATCCGAGCGGCTGCGGCGTCCAGCGCCGGGCCGGCGCTGGCGGCGCCGACTCCTCGGACCGCGGTGCCGGCAAGCCGGTCCCCAGGTCATCAGGCCG
>Ga0307499_10000087_pt1 | contig 32297 bp, 32 predicted proteins | sample 13_S_MG_FD_201363 | JGI IMG/M metagenome (GOLD analysis project Ga0307499, IMG submission 201363) | Soil microbial communities from Populus trichocarpa stands in riparian zone in the Pacific Northwest, United States - 13_S | ecosystem: Environmental > Terrestrial > Soil > Riparian zone > Trees... | reverse complement strand
AAGCGGTCGCCGGCGTCTTCTGAGGGGAGGCCCTCCTTGGAGTTGCGAAGGTTGGCCTCGGTGATGCCCTTTTCGCCCATGGCTTTGGCGTAGGCTTGCTCGCGGCGGAGGTCGGCGGATTCGTTGGTGATGCCGGGGAATCCGCGAGCGTGACCGGCGCGGCGGTAGTTGGCGCGGGAGGCGGCTTGGAGGCCGAGTTTCTTGATACCACTGGCTTTACCGGCGGCATCGTTAAACTTTCGTCCCCGGTACAAGCTATTGCGCTCCCGATTGGCGGCAGCATCCTTGGCGCGGTCGGAGTCTTTGCCGAAGCGCTTGTCGGCGGCGCCGGTGAGGCGGTTAATGCCGCCAAGGCCGGCCGCGAGGCCGGTGCCGGCGAGCTTAAAGGCAAAGGGGACGGCAAATAGCGGCAGGATGAGGCCAAAGATCTCAAACAGGGGTTTGACGAAGTCGGTACCGGTACCCGTGGTGGCGCCGGCAGCAGAGGCAAACAGACGGCCGATTTCAAACAGCAGCATGATGAGGGGGTACATCAGGACGAGGCGAATGAGATCGTTGGCCCCCCGGCGGGCCCATTTCTCGGTGTTGGGCAGCACCCAGGCGAGGCAGATGAAGGGGCTTAAGATGACGAGCAGGATGATGAAGATCTTGCGGAAGATGAGGGTGAGGAAGACACCGGCGAAGGCGATGAGGACGGACATGATGGCGCCGAGACCAATGGTGGCGGAGCCAAGTGCGAGCAGCGTGAAGGTGACGCCGCCCACCCCCGTAGTGAACAGGGCGGTAAAGTTGGAAGTCAAATCAATATCCGGCGGCGGTATGGCCTGGGACATGAGCGATACAATCCCCTGCCCCAGAATGTTGCCGATATCGATGATGATGGCACAGATATACCAGGAGAAGGGTACGAGGATGGCTCCGGCGATGAGGTGGGGCAAGACTTTCTTAATGGTGTAGTTGTCGAAGCCGGCAGCGGTACCAATGACAATGAGGAAGAAGATGAGAATAAAGAAGACACTGGCAAGGTTGCGGAAGGTACCCCAAATGCCAAAGGCGGTTTTGTAGTCGGGACTGGAGCTGTCGAGGGGGGGTTCTTTGAGGAAGGGCACGATGACTTTGTCGCGGATGGTGTCGACGACGCTCACGAGCAGTTTGATGGCGCCGCAGATGAGCCAGCCGAATGAGCCGGCTTGGCAGTCTACCGGATCGGCGCTGCCCCCGCCGGTGCCCGCGGCCGAGGATGAAGCGATGTCGATGGGACTGCTGGTGATGCCTGGAGGGCCGCTGCAGCCGGTGAGTGGTGCGGCATTGAGTGTGCCGGTGGCGCTGCCATCGGGCTTGGTGACGACGCTGCTGATGGTGGCGGCGATTTTGCAGCCGGCGATGTCAAGCTGGGGAGTGAGGATGTAGTTGTTGCCATTTTTGACGAATACGCCCGCTGGTGGTATGCGACCACCTTGGTCGAAGACTCCCTTCGCGCCGACGATGTTGCCGGTTTGTGAGTCGAAGATGTAGGTTTCGCCTGCGGCAGTGGCGGGCGGCGCGTACGCAAAAAGCGCTGCTACACTCGTAAAGAGCGTGAGGAATACGCCAAACAACCGCCTCTTCATGGCCTCAAGTATAGCATTAGCAATTTCGGAGTGGCTAGTTAATTGTGTCCGGGCGCAGCGAACCCCCGATCGGGTTCACTAATCGGGGGTAAGGGCGCCCAGATCGGGGGCGCTCGGCGGTGCGCTCAGTCGTCGGGTGAGCAGGTTGCCGGGGTGGAGCCGGCGGGGCAGGTCTTGCGGGCGATGAACGCGGTGGGTACTCCATTGATGGGGTACTCCCAGCGCTCCAAGACGTAGAGCGTGCCGACGGTGGGCTTGCCGTCCAGGTAGTAGCGCACCGACGAGTTTGGTCCCAGGCTGGCTGGGGTGACATCGCCGGCGGTGACCGGCTGGTTGATGTCGACCTTGACCGTGTGGATGCCGTCGGAGCGCGACACGGGGTAGGACGGGTCCGACTCTCGCATTACGACGCTGGCGGCGGCGTACGGGATGCCGGCGTACGGGTTGAGCGGGAAGCCGGCGGCCGTACCGGTGGGAACGTCGCTGGCCCAGAAGTTGGTGTACTCCACCCACTCTGTGGTGCGGGCGCTGAGTGGTGGCACCGGCATGGTCTGGCCGGTGCTGACGTAGTACTCCACGTGGCGCCACCATTCGGTTTGCCGGCCGACGATGCCGGCCTTCATTGCGTCGGAGCCTGGCTTGGCGCCGATCGGCAGCTCGATGGGATGGCTCGGGAAGAGATCCGAGGGCTGCGGGGCAGCGTGGGCCGGCGGGGTGGTGGGGGCGTGCGTGATCTCGGCGTTGCCCGCCGGGTACGTGGGGCCGGAGTGTGGGTCCGATCCCAGGGCGGTGCCGTGCCGGGGTGTGCCGGCTGGGGCGTTGGACGAGCCCAGGGCGGCGATCGCAAGGATGACCAGCAAGATGATGCTGATCGCCGGCGCGGCGTAGACCGAGGCGTACCAGAGTGGCTGGTGCTTGTGCGATGGACGCTGCGGGCCGGGGTCGCCGGGCGGGCGCAGGTCTGTTGCTACACTCATCTCCGGATCCTCTCATCCGTTGACGTGGACTAGAGCGGGACTGTTCATGTGCTGGATCTCACCTCGCGTGGAGTGGAAAACCTTAAGCTTATTATACTTCTAATTGCGCAAATCGTCAATGCAATTTTGGAGCGTTAGAATTTTGACTTATGGACCCTCTCATCGGTACAATGCAGCCAATGAAGCGTGTTGGATTGGTTTCGTTGGGCGTGGCGGTGGCCGTTTTGGCCGCAGCTCTTCATATGGGTGTGGCGAATGCGGCGCTTACCTGTCCCGGAGGCCAAGTGCCAGCTGATAACGGGATTTGCATCGGTCAGCCGCAGGATTCGAGCTCGCCGGCGCCGGTGGCTACGACTTCGCTCGATCCTCTTGCAGACAATGGCAAGTTGGTGTGCATTTCGGTGCCGGTGCTGTCGAACTTTTTGCATAAGGGTGACTGTACGGGTAATACCGTGCAGGTACCGTCGGATCAGCCGGGTGGGCCGATTTTGTTTTACCTCAAAATGATCTTGGCGCTCGTAAATGGTCTGGTGGGGGCAATAATTTTGCTGGTGTTCGTGATTGCGGGCATTCAGTACATTACTTCGGCCGGCGACCCGACACGGGTGAAGGCGGCCAAGAAGCGCATTATTCAGGCGGTTACGGCTCTTGTGCTGTACATGCTGATGTTCGCGATTTTGAACTTCCTGATACCGGGCGGAATCTTGCTGTGATGCTTCAGCAGGTGGTGCAACCGTTCCATTTGGCGGCTGCGGGTACTGGGTGTGGTACGAGTACCGGCATTCTGCCGAGTTTGTACGATGGGCTGTGTACGGCCGGTGGCACAACGCCGCAAGTTCATTCGGTGGCGGATGTGGCGATTATCATCGGCAACTTGGTGCGCATTTTGATCGCGATTTCGGGCTCGTTGGCGGTAATTTTGCTGCTGGTGGCGTCGATTTACTACATTACGGCGATGGGCGATCCGGGGCGGATAAAGCGCGCTAAGGATATTATTTTGTATGACATGGTGGGGCTGGTGCTGATTATTATGGCGTACGCTATTATTACGTATATTGTGGGAGCGTTTTAGATGATGTGGGAATGGCTGCGCATGGGTGCGGCGGACATCAAGATCACGTGCGATGAGATTGGTGGTTGTGCCGGTAAGGCGAACACGCCGACGCTTGACGTGGCGCTGACCAATATTGTGCAGGCGATTGTGGGAGTGATCGGCGGGCTGGCGCTGATTTTTGTGATCGTGAGCGGCTTGCAGATGGCATTGGCGTCCGGTAGCCCCAAGCGGTATCAGCAGGCTCGGGAGTCGTTGATTTATTCGATGGTGGGCGTGGCATTGGCGATTGTGGCGTATGGAATCGTGTTTTTCGTCGCGAATGCTTTGTAGCCAAGGTGTGCGGAGGGGTTTATTATGATAACCATGAGAGGTACGGGTGATGAGTAGTTTGGTGGCATTCTTGGCTGACGCTAGCACCACGATCACGGGTGGTCTGGACGCGGCGTGTGGCGACTCTTGCAATAAAAACACGCTGAGCCACGCTTTCTTGAATATCTCGACGGCGCTGACGTTTGTGATTGGCTCGGTGTCGGTGATTATGATCATTGTGGGCGGACTGCGCTATGTGTTGTCGCGCGGTGATGCCAAGCAGGCAGAAGCCGGCCGCAATACGGTTTTGTACGCGGTGATGGGGGTCGCGATCGCCATTGTGGCGTATGCGATCGTAGCGTTTGTGAATGGTAGTATCGGGCGGTAAATGAGGAGATGGCGGTGAGGAGATTAGCGGTATTGTTGGGTGGAACGATGGTTGGCATGATGCAGTCGGTGGTGCTTGTGCTGGGCTTGGGCGTGGTGTTGGCGGCGCCGATGCCAGTGTTGGCGGCGCCCGCGACGACATGTAGTGATCCGAGCCTGGGCGGTGCGATTACCGATCCGATTGGCTCGGGGGCGGCGTGTTCTAAAGGGGGTAGCCAGAGGCAGACGTTGTTTGGGCCGGGAGGCGTGTTTACATCCGTGGCTAATACGTTGACGTTTGTGGTGGGGGCGGTGTCGGTGATTTATTTGATCATCGGCGGTTTTCGGTACGTGACCTCTGGCGGTGATTCCAAGGCGGTGACGGCGGCCAAGGATACGATTTTGTACGCGATCATCGGAGTGGTGGTGGCGATCGTAGCGTTTGGTGTGGTCAACTTCGTGGTTAATTCTTTGGCACAGGCAAGTTAGGCGTTTGTGGCGTTGGCCTCTACATTGCATTGCGTTAATGCTTATGCTAAGGTCTGCTCAAAGTGAATCGTATATATAAGGAGTATTCATAACGATGGGTATAGAAACATTAGCTAAGAAAGTGGCGGTGTCACTCCAGGCCCTCGTGATGGTGCTCGGTGTGAGCTCGGCTTCGGTGGCGGCAGTGACCGTTTCGTCGGCGCCGGTGTACGCGCTGGCGAGCGATTGCAATACTGGCCAGATCAACGGCAACGCGGACAGCGATCCGCTGAAGGCCGGCACTGCTTGTTCGCAGGGTGGTAGCCAGCGAGAGAGTTTGTTTGGCCAAGGCGGCATCTTTACCGTCATCGCTAACACATTGATCTTCATTGTGGGTGCTATCTCGGTGATCTACTTGATCATCGGCGGCTTGCGCTACGTGACCTCGGGTGGTGACTCCAAGGCGGTCACGACTGCTAAAGACACCATTCTGTACGCTATCGTGGGTATTGTGGTGGCGGTGATATCGTTTGCGCTCGTTCAGTTCGTGGTCAATGCTTTGTCTACTGCTAGTTAGCTTTCGGTCCATTGGAAAAGAGAGGCCCGCGAGGGTCTCTTTTTTGTTGGCGCGGCTGTGTGTGGGGCTCCGGCGGAGAGACGCACCGGCTTGGTCCCACGAACTCTACCTCCGACTTCCCTCTTTGCTGGGTGTTGTCTGGCGTGAGCCTGTCGCCGGTGCGTCTCTCCTCTGGAGCCCCGGGGCTGCGGGGATAACGAAAAAAGCACCGCAGGGCGGTGCTTTTTGGCGCAGGCCTTTTGAGGGGTCTAGACGACGGGCTTGACCTTGATCTTTTTGACTTTGTCTTGGGCCACCTTGGGGATGGTGACGGTGAGGACGCCGTCCTTGAGGCTGGCGGCGGCTTTCTCGGCGATGGTGGAGGTGGGTAGGATGACTGACCGGGAGAAGGATCCCCAGTAGCACTCTTGTACGTAGTAGTGCTCGCGGTCGACCTCTTTTTCTTCGACGCGCTCGCCACGGATGGTGACGACGTCTTCGGCCACCTCGATGTCGATTTTGTCCGGCGTGACGCCGGCGATGGGGGCCTTGATGACGACGTTTTCTTTGGTCTGGTAGACGTCAACGGCCAATTGGCCTTCGGCCTCCGCCATCCAATCTTCCTCGCCCTCTACAGGTGCATCGAGGAAATCATCTTGTAGTACGTTATCTTGATCGTTCATAGCAGCGTTTTTCTTGCCCGGCATGCAGGTGAGTCTCCGCGTTAATGGCTTGTGGGATTCTCGTGCCTGCTTTTGTGATTTGCGGTGCAGGCAGCTTTTGCCTATTATAGCGGGACGTTCAGATGAAAGGCAAGTTGGCAGATGATTCTCGACCGGTTACTCTCGTTTTTGACCCCGGTGCAGTGTTTGGAATGCGGTACAGAGGGCGCTGTATTGTGCGCAACCTGTGTGCGGGCAGGGCGGCAAAATTTGCGGCCGCGGTGTTTTGGGTGTGGCCGCAACTCGCTGGGCGGTGCCACTTGCATGATCTGCCGCGAGCAATTTAGCTTGATGGGCGCAAGCGTGGGAGTGAGTTATGCGGGTTCGGTGCGCGAGCTCATCTTGCGTCTGAAATTTCATCGGTTACGCGTGGCGGCCGAGGTGGCGGCGGAGCTGGTGGTGAGTGGTTTGCCGGAGGATATGCGCGTGGATGTGGTGACGGCGGTGCCCATATCGCCGGCTCGGTATCATGAGCGGGGGTACAATCAGAGCGAGCTTATTGGCCGACGGGTGGCGGCGCGCCTGGCACTCCCCTACGCGTCTTTGCTGGTTCGCACTAATTCGGCCCATCAACTGGGCGAGGACCGGCGCACGCGCTTGGAGCAAGTGCGAGGCGCGTTTGCGGCTTCGCGGCGGGTGGACGGCCTGAGGGTTTTGGCGGTGGATGACGTGATTACTACCGGCGCCACACTGAACCAATGTGCCGAGGTTTTGAGGCAGGCGGGAGCCGAATGGATTTGGGGCGCAGTGGTGGCGCGGCGTATGCGGGATGCCGGAGATTTGGCATAAGCGTTTTGGTCGATGTTTGCTACAATCGAGGAATGATACGGCTGGCTCTCGGATTACTCTACCTGATTCTCTTTATCATTCAGGCCGTATTTTCCTACTCATTTTCGGATTATAACTTTCATTCGTCTCCCCTGTTGTTTGTGCTGGGGGGGCTGGGAGCGCTGATGACGGCAGTGTGGTGGCGGCGGTTGCCGGCGCGCCTCGATTGGCTGCTGGTAGCGGCGTTACTGGTGGTGGCGGTGGCGACTTTTCCGGGTACCTCGCGGGATCACCTGCGATATTTGTTTGACGGCGAAATGATTCGAATCTGGCATTTGTCGCCGTATGTGCATCTGCCGTACGAGGTGCCGGTCGATCAGTATTCGCAGCCGTTTGCGCATATTTGGTGGACACGGATTCCCAGCCCGTATGGCCCACTGTGGGAGGCCATGATGGTGGGGGTGAATTTCATCAGCAATAATCGGTTGGTGGGCGGGCTCATAGCGCTCAAATTGCTGAATCTGGCTGGGCTTTTGGCTTGCGCGTGGTATTTGTACCGGCTTACCGGCAGAAAGTCAGTTGCCTATGTGCTACTGATCAATCCGGTGGTGCTGGCCGACACCGTGGCTACGCCCCACACCGATATTGTGATGGCGGCGTTCTTGTTGATGGCGGGCTATTACCAGCGGGCGCCGGTCCGGGGATTGCTGACGGCCGCGGCGGTGTTGATCAAGCCGCATATGATAATCTTTTGGCCGTTTTTGGCCAAAAGTTGGCGTCAGGGCGTGGTGGTGGGCGTTTGGGTGACGGTGGCGCTGGTAGGTCTGCTGCTGGCGCTGAAGCCGTTGGTGGGATTTGATTGGCTGCCAATGGTACAGGCGGCTCAAGGGGGTGGTGTGACGGCGCGAATTTCGCTGTTGATGTATGGCTTGTTTCCGTGGGCGCCGGCTCAATATATTTATTTGGCTTCATATGGCCTTTTTTTCGCGGGCTACGCAGGGATTTTTTGGTTGTATGTGCGTCATCGGGTGTCGAGTTGGGAGGCTTTGGCGTTGGCAAGTTTGCTGGTGCCATTGTGCCTGACGGGGGTGCTGCTGCCGTGGCATTTCATGCTTCCGATTACGCTTTTATTGCTCAGTGATAAGCGGATTGCCAAGATGGGTGTGCTGTTTTTTACCTTTCTGGTGATGCGGTCGGCGGTGTCGGTGTTGGAGCTCTTGATAACGGCGGTGGTCGTGATGATGGGGTATTTGATCGTGCGCGAGGTGTACCATCGTTTGTCGGAGCCACGGGGCTTGCTGTTGTGGGCGGTTGAGGGTTTGCGCTCTTAGCCTAGCCATTTTTGCTAAAATGTGTTATGAATTGTACGGCTTTTCGTTAGCCAATCCGATGCAAGTCCAAACGAGCCCAAAGGGGGCATGCCATGCGGTATTCGACAGTGGACGACGCGGTGCGCAAGGTGCACGAAGAGCGGCAGTTTCCGACCGAGTTCCGGCCGGAGAGGGACATTCTTGGCTATATCTGGATCGTGATGGCCCTTCTGATCGCTGTGGCCACCTGGGCCGGATGGCGCTGGGTGGTTCCGGCCATCTTCTCGGAGCTCGACCGCAACCCGGATAAGCAGAGTACCGACAAGCCCATCATGGCGATCGCGGTCATACTGGTGACGGCAAGTTTGGTCCTCTGGTGCGCGGTGAATGTCTACAGATTCGCAGGGCGGGAGAAAATCCAGGCCGAGCGTTTCCGCGCGACGGTCATCGCCATGAAGTTCCCGCTGGAGAGTCATCTCGGCACGGTGCGGGAACTACTGGGGAGCACGGACCTGGAGGGCTACGACCTGCACTTAGCCTCGGGTCATCCGACGGTGATCTTCGCTCAGGCGCGGATAACGTGGGTCGACGGCATCGTTCACTTGAAGCCGGTTGGGCGCATGGATCTCTACGTCGACCTGTGGTCGCAGCGAGCCGGCCTCGGAGCCATGCTGGATGCGGTAGCGGCCAACGCGGCGGACCGCTAGCGAAGACCGAGGTGGGGGCCTGCGCCGTGTGCGTGGGCCCCCACCGGGAGCTAAATCTTGAGCAAAAAGCCAAATGCCATTATAGTTACTAACGTTCAGTGGCGTGGAGAGGTACCCAAGTGGCTGAAGGGGCGGGTTTGCTAAACCTGTAGGGGGGAGTAATCCCCCGCGAGAGTTCGAATCTCTCCCTCTCCGCCAGAGCAAGCACCCGACGCGTATAGCGATCGGGTTTTTGCTTGGGTAGAATGGGAAGGTATGACAAAAGAAACATTACGGTTATTTTGGCAGGCGACATGGCGCTACAAGGGGCTGCTGCTAGCCTCTGAAGCCGGCGCTATCTTGTGGGTTTTGACCTCAGAAATCGCCGCGCCGTTTATCGTGAGCCAGGTGATCAATCGGTTGTCGCATGCGGCAGCGGGAAGTTTGACGCTGGCGGATTTTGCGCCGTTTTTGTGGGCATATGTGGCGGTGCGGGTGGTGAATGTGGTGGTGTCGCGGGTCATGATGCAGCCGTACATTCGGCTGGAGCCCAATGTGACTCGTGACTTGGAGGACATGAGTTATAAGGCTTTGCAGAGCCATAGTATGGGATTCTTTGCGGATAATTTTAGCGGTGCGTTGGTGGCGAAGGTGAGCCGGTTTACGAGCTCGTATCAGAAGATTATTGAAACGGCGACCGGCGACTTTGCGATGCTGCTGTATCGATACGTGTTCATTATGGCGATTTTGTTTTACCTGAATGTGGTGATAGCGCTGGTGTTTTTGCTTTGGACGGCGATATTTAGTGGGTCGGTGGTGTATCTGCACCGGCGTAAGCTTAAGCACTCTGAAGCGGCGGCAGCGGCTCAGACGCTCGTGACAGCGCGGCTGGCCGATATTATCACCAATACGCTCACGATTCGGTCGTTTGCGCGGTCGGATGAAGAGCGGCGCGGCTTTGAGGGGCTCACGCAGGATAGGCGAGATTTGCGGTTTCAGGCGTATCGGTACGGCGATCAGATTCGGCTCTACAAGAGTGTGGTGATCACGGTGCTGAATATTTTGGTACTCGGATTGTCGATTTACTTTGGGTTGTCGGGCAAGCTGGGGATTGGATCGATTATTTTGATTCAGCTGTTTTTGTTCCAGCTGGTGAACCAATTGTGGAACCTGGGGCGGTTTATGGATCGTTTCGAGGAGTCACTGGCGGATGCGAACGAGATGACCGAGATTATTTTGCAGCCCAATGACGTGGTGGATCCGGCTAGGCCGGAAGCGAGCCGGATTGTGCGTGGCGCGATTGAGCTGCGGGACGTGACGTTTTCGTACCACGATGAGCGGCACGATGATGCCTTGCTTGATCGGCTGAAGATTGTGATTCCCGCTGGGCAAAAGGTGGGGCTGGTGGGGCCGTCGGGCGGGGGCAAGACCACGATTACGAAGCTGCTGCTGCGCTTTATGGACATTCAGAGTGGGGAAATTCTCATTGATGGGCAAAATATTGCGCATTTGCGGCAGGAAGACTTGCGGCGTTCGATTGCCTATGTGCCCCAGGAGCCACTGCTGTTTCATCGCTCCATTTTTGAGAATATTGCTTATGGAAAGCCAAAAGCCTCGCGCGAAGAGGTGCTGGCGGCGGCCAAAAAGGCGCACGCGGATGACTTCATCACCCAGCTTAATCATGGCTACGAGACGATTGTGGGCGAGCGAGGCGTGAAGCTCTCGGGCGGCCAGCGCCAGCGGGTGGCGATTGCGCGGGCGTTGCTCAAGGATGCGCCGATTTTGGTGCTTGATGAAGCCACCAGCTCGCTCGATTCGGTCTCGGAGCGGTATATCACCGAGGCCATGGGAGTGCTCATGCGGCGGCGCACGACGATTGTGGTGGCGCACCGGCTGTCGACCATCCGTCGGCTCGACCGGATCTTGGTGATCCGTGACGGTCAGGTGGTGGAGGATGGCTCCCATGACGAGCTGCTTGGGCGCGACGGTTTGTACGCGCAGTTGTGGTCGCATCAAGCGGGCGATCTGCTCGACGATCCGGCGGCGACTACGGTTTAGTCTTGCGGTGGTCGGCGAAGGTAGGCAATGAGGCGCGCTTTGAGCGCTGCGTAAACGGGCTTGCCGAGCACGGCAACGCCGGCCCCGAAGCATAGTTCGGCGACGACAAGGGTAATTATGAGCGTGATGCCTTTGTGCGGCAGTCGGCTGAAGGGAATAATGAGTTCGGCGATCCAGCCGAGACCGGCGAGATAGATAAGAGCGATGCCCAATTTGGCGCGCTTGGTACGCAGTTCGTTGATCATGGGTGTGATGGCGGAGGGGGTGGGATTCGAACCCACGGACCCGTGAAGGTCTCCGGTTTTCAAGACCGGTGCACTCGGCCGCTATGCGACCCCTCCAGGTAGTAGTATAGAGATATTGTACATGGGGTGCTAGTTGGGCCATAATGCTTGGCAAGAGGGAGTGAATATGCCGGACGAGGCGCCACAACAGCCAGAACCAGAAGCTCAGGAACAATTGCCGGACGAGACGGACGAAGGCATAGGTCCGGATGAACCCGGGGAATTGGATGAACCCGAAGAGCCAATAAGTTGGCAGGCTTCGGAATTCGTCCATCATCACAAGTCGCCCCTGTGGTATGGGGTGTTGGGTTTGATTGTTTTTGTCTTGGCGGCGGTGGCAGTGTGGTTGCATTTATGGCTTGAGATAGGCCTTTTTTTGGCAATGGGTGCAGCCGTGGTGGTGTATGCGCGCAAAGCACCCCGCACCCTGCTTTACGAGCTGGATGGTGACGGTCTCACGATTGATGGGAAAAAATACGGATTTGAGGATTTCAGGTCGTTTGGTGTGGTGGAAGATACGGAGTGGCATTCGATTGATCTGGAGCCGAGCAAGCGTTTTAGTCCCCGCATGGTGGTACTCTTCGATAGCAGTAGTCTGGATGAAATTGTGGAGCATTTGGAGCGTCACTTGCCGCGTGCCGACCGTGAGCCGGATGTGATTGAGCGTATTACTCGGTACGTGCGCTTTTAGGGTTTATTTCGAGCCCACGGTGTGCTAAAGTCTGACGGTACAATGGTCAAATATGCGCTCGTAGCTCAGTGGATAGAGCATCAGCTTGCGGTGCTGGGGGTCGGAGGTTCAAGTCCTCCCGGGCGCACCAGAAATTATACGTTTACAATAAGCACCTTCGGGTGTTTATTTTTTGGGGTACTGCTATGCCTGCGGGTTCTCGATGGGCGAGAATGTGCAAATTATGCCGCTATCTTATAAGTGGTTTTGCTTTTGTGAGTCTCAGAGGATGGGCGCTTGAGCTGCACGCGATTTGAAATTGCTCAACAAATGAGCTGAAATATGGTATTTTTAATTGGTTCTGGAGAGGTCGCATAGTGGACTAGTGCGCCGCACTCGAAATGCGGTGAGGTCGCAAGGCTTCCGTGGGTTCGAATCCCACCCTCTCCGCCAGATATAATACGTAGTTTTAAAAAAACGCTTTAAAAAGCGTTTTTTTCATGTTCGTGCTTATGGTTTGTTGGCTTGGAGACGGTCAATGAGTATCTGTTGGCTTTCGGCGGCGGGTATCTGGTTTTGGTCGATGTAAACGCTGCGGAGGAGTTGATGAGCGGCTAGGTCGCTGGGATTGAGCGCGATGGCTTCGACGAGAAAGTCGGTGGCCGTGGTGAGATCGGCGGGTGCATGTCGGTTGTAGAGAATGCGGGCTAAAAGTAGGTTGCGCTCAAATGAGGTGGGTTGTTGCACGAGTAAAACCCTTGAGCTCTCTGTGAGCCCGCTAGCATATAGCTCGCTGGCTAACGGTAGATTCCCGGCCTGAATGCGCGCAAGGCGCGTAGCGGTCTCTGGTGAGGCTACAAGTGGGGTCAGTGAGGGGATTTGGTTGGCTTGATTCCCGAGGGCGTAAACGAGCGCCGCCAGAATAATGCCGTCGTCGGTGTGGCCGGTGCCGAGGAGTGGCTCCACGTAGTCGGTGGCTTCAGTGGCGCGCCCGAGCTCAAGCAGGGTGCGGACGTGAAGGCGACTAGCCTCACTCCCCTTTCCGGCTTGGTCGAGCGTATCGAGGGCCTGCTCGGCATGTCCGGCGGTGATTTGGATGCGAGCCAGGCCGAGATAGGCGGATTGGTTGGCGGGATCGAGTAGGGTGGCTAGTTGGTAATCGGCGGCGGCCTCGGCTATGGGCACGCCAGCGGCTTCGCGGGTGAGCTTGTCGGCTTCGGCATGGGCCGCCGTGCGGACGGCGGGCCATGCGGCGGCCAGGGCGATGGCAACGGCGATGACGAGAAGGCCGGTGAGGCCGAGGAAGGCATTGGGGCTGGAGGATGGGCGGGTCATGATGGTTATGATTTTATCACGCGGAATGGTTCGGGTTTGAACCATGTGTTTTGGCTGGGTCTTTTTACATCATATAAAGTATAGAATATACCTTATATGGTTTAGAGTCGTCGAGGTGTCGTACGATTTGGCTCAGATATAAGCTAGTTTAGTCGTGAAAGCTGAGTTTCGAGCTTTTTAATCAAGGCTAGGGTTTCTGCGTGACGCTCACGAGTCTCCCCCACTATCTTGGCTGGGGCTGAGGCTAGGTAGCTGGCATTGCCGAGCTTGGCTTCGAGACCTTTCATGTATGTGCGCTTCTCGTTGAGCTGAGCCGTGAGCCGGGTGATGGTTTGAGCGATGGTTTTGTCGTCGGCGGCGAGCCAGGCTTTGGTTTGTGAGCTGTTGATCAGCAGGCCTTTTGATTGGTCGGCTTGTTTGAGCTCTAGGTTGCGGGACAGCCGGGCGATGAGTGGGCCATTGGCTGCCCAAAATGGGCTGGCGATATAGACGACGGTGGCTTTGTCGAGGCTGAGCTCGGCGCGGGTAGTACGGATTTCGCGGACGATTGAGACGACTTCGTCGAATTCTCGTATTTGTTGACGAGATAGATCGGCTTTTGTTCTTGTAATGTCTACTACGGGCCAAGGTGTGGTGATGAGCTGGGTGGATTGCCATGGCAGTTCGCTCCAGATGGCTTCGGATACGAAGGGGGCGATAGGATGAATGAGCTGCAAGATGGTTTGTAGGCCGTGGGTGAGCAGGTCGTGATTGGGGGAGATTTTGGAAGCTTCGAGATACCAGTCGGCGAAGTCGTCCCAGAGCAGGGCGTAGATGAGCTGGCCGGCCTCGGAGAAGCGGTAGTCTTCGATTGAGCTGGTAACGTCGTTGACGGCGGCGTTGAGCTTGGCTAGCATCCAGTGGTCGGCGGGGGAGTGGAGCTTGGGGGCAGTGGGGGAGTAGTTGTCGGGGAGCTGGCCGAGGATAAAGCGGGCCACGTTCCAGAGTTTGTTGTTGAAGTTGCGGTAGCCTTCGATTTTGGACTCGGAGAGGGGACCGTCGTTGCCGGCGGTGATGCCGATGGTGAGGGCCAGGCGCAGGGCATCGGTGCCGTATTTGCTGGTCATATCGAGGGGGTTGATGACGTTGCCTTTGGATTTGGACATCTTTTTGCCCGTGCCGTCGGTGACGAGGCCGTGGAGGTAGATGGTTTTGAACGGGACTTGGCCGGTCTTGAACAGGCCGAACATGATCATGCGGGTGACCCAGAGGAAGAGGATGTCGCGGCCGGTTTCCATGACCGAGGTGGGGTAGAAGCCACGCTCGAAGTCGCCGGTGGCCATGGTGGTGGCGTAGGGCCATTGGCCGGAGCTAAACCAGGTGTCGAAATTGTCGGTTTCGGCCTCGTAGTTGCCGGCGCCATAGGTGGCGATGGCCTCGGATTCATCGATGGCGATGATGTAGGCGGGCTTGGTGGTGTCGGAGCCGGCGTTGTAATACACGGGCACGCGGATGCCCCACCAATTTTGCCTCGAAATGTTCCAATCATGGAGGTTTTCGAGCCAATCGAGGGCGATTTTGGTGAAGCGCTCGGGGACGAATTTGACCTCGCCGGACTTGATGGCGGCGATGGCGGGTTTTTTGAGCTCGTCGACTTTGAGCCACCATTGTTCGACCACGAGGGGCTCGATGGGGGTGCCGCAGCGGTCGTGGATGCCGATGGAGTGGGTGTAATTCATGTCGACGTGGTCCATGAGGCCGCGCTCTTCGAGGTCGCGTGCGACCTGGGTACGTGCTTCGACGATGGGCATGCCGGCGTAACGGCCGGCGAGCTCGGTGAGGAGGCCGTCGGTGCCGATGACTTGTTTGACCTCGAGATTGTGGCGCAGGCCGATTTCCCAGTCGTTGTGGTCGTGGGCAGGGGTGACTTTCATGGCGCCGGTGCCGAACGCGGGGTCGATGTGGGGGTCGGCGATGACCTTGAGATGGATGGGGCCATTGAGATCCTCGGCCTCGATGGTTTTGCCGATGTATTTGGCGTAGCGTTCGTCCTTGGGGTTTACGGCAATGGCGGTGTCGCCGAATTTGGTCTCGGGGCGGACGGTGGCGAGCACGAATGGGCCGTACTTGATGTAGTACAGCGGGTCGACTTGGTCGCGGTGTTTGACTTCGATGTCGGCGAAGGCGGAGCGGCAGTGGGGGCACCAGTTGACGATGCGGTTGGCGCGGTAGATGAGGCCTTGGTCGTGGAGCTCGCGGAAGGTGTCGTAGACGGTGGCGACGATCTTGTCGTCGAGGGTGAACTGGAGGCGCGACCAGTCGGCGCTGAAGCCGAGGCTGCGGAGCTCATTGATGATGGTGGACTGGTTGCTGCGAGTGAACTTCATGACGTCGGCGTAGAACTGCTCACGCGTGAAATCGAAGCGGCTCTTGCCTTCTCCCGCGAGCAGGCGCTCGTAGACGACCTGGGTCTCGATGCCGGCGTGGTCGGTGCCGGGGAGCCAGAGCGTGGGGTGGCCTTGCATGCGGCGGTAGCGGATCATGATGTCTTCGATCACGAACATGGCAGTGCCCATGTGGATGTGGCCGTTGGCGTTGGGCGGGGGCATGATGATAGTGAACGGATCTTTTTTGGCCTTGAGATCGGGCTTGAACGCGCCGGAATCTTCCCATTGGGCGTAGATTTCGGGTTCGTATTTAGACGGATTATAGGCTTTGTCGAGCTCGTGGCTCATGAGTATGGTTCCTCCAACGTTGTCGTTATGTGGTGAGAAACGAGGGTAATTCGCTTGAGGGTAAGTGTAGCGGGTTTGAGCGGGATTGGGTAGGTTAAGCGGAAAGATTGTTAGGATAAGATGCTTGATAAGCACACCGTGTGCCCGCTGGTTTGCGCCAGCCTGTTCGAGGAGTGTCCATGACCGAGACCAGTCCTGTCCCTGCGCCGGCTCGCTCGCTCACCCGGTTAGCCGGTCCGTTCTCGGTGAGCAGTTCGTCTGCACCGCGAGCCTGCCCTGCGGCTTGTACTTGGGCCTGGTGGTGGATGAGGTCGGTTTGCCGGTTTTCGGGGATGATAGTCCTTCCTGGCCCAAGATAGGCATCTGGGGGTCCCAGAGTTGGGCCATCGTGGCTCCCTGGGAGAGGGAAGCAGACCCGGTGGTGCGAGGGCGTGTGCTCGACCGTCTGGCGGGGTCTGCTACGTTCTTCGGTGACCAGATGGTGCTTTCTGACCTGGTGGAGCTGTCCATCGCCATGGCCTTGCGCGACCGGAAGGAGCTTGATTGGGCCGGTCGGCCGGAGTTGCTCGCCTCGTATGCGGCCAAAGCCGTGATCTGGGTCGCGAGCAAGCTGCAGCTCATCGGCGGACCGCAGCTGGACGCCGAAGTGGCGTCGGGTACTGGCTTCGGCGGCTTTCCGCATCAGGAGGAGGTGAATGTCCAGGACGTCGTGGTCTATCTGGCTCTGCCTCGGATCACTCAGGCGGTTCAGGTCGCGTGAGTGATCGGCTCCTCGGCGTGCATCGCCGGGCCCTGCATCGGGGCTCGGCGGTGTAATCCCGTAAGCTTCCACGCTATAAGCGTGGCTTTTTGTTGGTTAAGTGGCTGTGGCCCAGCCTCACTTCGAGTGGCTCGGTGATTTTTGACACAAAGTGTCATTTTTTACTGATGCATATTAATGGGCTCGTCACGGCGAAGAAGATTTAGGAAATTTTGAGACTCAGGTTTTTGGGGTAGATCTCAATGTGATGGCTGAGGTGACCAAGGACAATCACTGATACTATTATTTTAACTTAAGGGATGGGAGGTGCTGGTGCTGGTTTTTGGTCTGATTTCGCCCCATCCGCCGCTGATTATTCCGGAGATTGGCGGAGAGGATATCAAGAAGGTGCGGAAGACCACTGCGGCGCTGGAGCGGGCGGTGGGGGAGCTGGCTGAGGCGGGGGTGGAGGAGCTGATTGTGATTTCGCCGCATGAGGACCATGGGTTTGAGGTGCCGGAGTACTATTTGCGGCGGCGGCTTTCGGGGGAGATGCCGGTGGAGGAGATATTGGTGACCGAGGACTCATACCAATATTATTTTGATTATGGCCGTGAGGTGGGGGCGCGGGTGCGGGGCGAGAAGACGCGGTATGGGATTGTGGCGTCGGGGGATTTGAGTCATGTTTTGCGTGCGGATGGGCCGTACGGGTTTAAGGCGGCGGGGCCGGTGCTGGATGAGTTGATTGTGGCGGCGGTACGGCGGCGGGACGCGCCGGCGTTGTTGGCGATTGATCCGGTGACGCTGAATGAGGGGGCGGAGTGTGGGCTGCGGTCGATTTTGTTTTTGCTGGGGGCGCTGGAGGGGGTGGATGTGCGAACCGAGGTTTTGAGCTATGAGGGGCCGTTTGGGGTGGGGTATATGGTGGCGACGTTGGCGGTGGAGGAGGCGGCGAGGATTACGGCGTTGGCGCGGGAGGCGATTGGGCATTATTTGGAGACAGGTGAGGTGATGGCGGCGCCGAAGGACTTGGATGGGGGTTGGCGCCGGCGGGCGGGGGCGTTTGTGTCGCTGCATGAGGCGGATGGGGAGTTGCGGGGGTGCATTGGGACGGTGGCGTCGGCGAAGCGTAGTTTGGCCGAGGAGGTGATGGCGAATGCGGTGGCAGCGGCGACGCAGGACCCGCGGTTTGGGGCGGTGAGGGCGGAGGAGTTGGGGGATTTGAAGATTAGCGTGGACGTGCTGGGTGCGGCGGTGGTAGAGCGCGATGTGGCGCGGCTGGATCCGAAGCGGTATGGAATTATTGTGACGTCTGGAGACGGGCGGCAGGGGGTGCTATTGCCGGATCTGGAGGGCGTGGATAGTGCGGAGGAGCAGATTCGAATTTGCCGCGAGAAGGGTGGGATTGGTCTGGATGAGGTGGTGGAGATTCGGCGGTTTGAGGTGGAACGGTTTGAGGAATAGCCGGGCATCTGGGATGCCCGAGCCACTTGGATGGCGGGGCAGGTGGCGGTTTTACGGCGTAAGTAATTTTAGGTGCGCCTAGGGGTTAAGCGAGATGCCTTTTGATTTTGGTGATGGGGGAGTGTAAGATGATCGGCGTTCGTATACCGTCGACCGAAGGGATCTCTGTAATGCGACGCTACTTGCTAGTGCTGGGTGTGGTGGGCGTTTTCGGCCTCCTCCTACTTAGTAGAGGGGGTGGTTCGGCTTCCTCCGCGCCGGTGCCGTCGGCGATAACGGTAGGCAGCGTCTTGCCGCCCGAAACAATGCGAGCGATGGCGGGAGACCTCCAGATGCCGAGCTTGCCGGAGTACCATCTCACGGTTCGGGGGCACTTCGAACAGAGCGGCTACCATTTTACGATCCTCACGGCTCCGGGGGCGCGAACGGCGGTGTCGTCATCGGACCTGGCTTCGGCGGCGGCGCGTTATGCCGGGCTGACGAAGCAGCAGTTCCCGGTGCGCCTGCGAGAGGGTGATCAAGAGGCCAAGCCATTGTTTGGTCTGCAGGTCCGTGGCGGCGAGCTAGAGCGGTTGGTAGTGTTCCTGAAGGACGGTGCCAGCATAGGCCAATTGAAGGCAGAAGTAGACCCCCTGAACGGTGACGCTGTGCCGTTCACTGTCAGGTCTCCGGATGACACCGGCAAGTACGTGGCGAGCTTCATCAGCCCCGAGAACTTGGGGCCAAATCCGCGTGGGGTGTCTCAGTTTGCCAGCGCAACTTATGTACAGGTATGCCTTAGTGTGCTCGGCGTAGAGCCGAGTGCGGAAGCGCAAAGGCAACTGTCTGGACCGCCGTGGCGTGATGAGCTGACGCTCATTGGGCAAGCTGGTCGGGCCAGCGTGTGCAACGGCTTGGGCAAGGCCATGTCGTTTCGCCGCGCAGGGATTGATCATCCGGTGTATGTCGCAGCGACTACGGTGGGGTTTGAGCCTGGCTACTCCCAGCTCCAGGCCGTGCAGATCGTGGTGAATCGGTCGACGTACAACGCTTTGGCGTAATGAATTGGGCTCCCGGCGGTCGCGCGATCGACTGCCGGGAGCCCCTTGACGCTTAGAGGAACAAGCGGGCGGCGGGCGAGGCAATAGGCGTGAAATCACAGTTGGCGGCGGCGAGTTTGGCCTCGAGGGCGTGCCGGTCTTCGGCCTCGAAACCGATGAGGACGCGGCCGGTGTCGCTGCCGAGGCCGCGGTAGTGGAAGAGGCTGATGTTCCATTGGTGGCCGACGTGATGCAGGAAGTCGCTGAGGGCGCCGGGGCGTTCGGGGAAGGTGACTCGGTAGAGGTGCTCGGACTGTGTTTCGGGCGCGGGGCCGCCGATCATGTAGCGAATGTGCTCTTTGGCGGTGTCGTCGAGGGAGAGATCGGTGTATTGGTAGCCCTCGGCCTTCATTTTGGCCGTGAATTCGGCTTTGTCTTCGGGTCCGTTGATGCTGATGCCGACGAAGACGTGAGCTTGGCTGCGCTGATTGAGGCGGTAGCCGAACTGGGTGATGTTGTGACCGCTTACGACGTGCTGGCAGAAGTGCTGTAGGGCGTTGGGTTTTTCGGCTAGGGTGATGGCAAATAGGGCTTCTTTGCCGCTGCCCAGCAGGGTGCGCTCGGCAATGAACTGGAGGCGTTCGAAGGTCATATTGGCGCCGGAACAAATGGCGACGGTGCGCATGGTGGGGTCGGGGTGGGCGGCGGCGTATTTGGCGATGCCGGCTACGGCCAGGGCGCCGGCGGGCTCGACGATGCTGCGGGTTTCTTCGAAGATGGATTTGATGGCGGCGCAGAGCTCGTCGGTGGTGACGGTAAGGCTGTCGTCGACGAGTTCTTGGCAGATTTTGAAAGTGGTGGCGCCCATTTGTTTAACGGCTACGCCGTCGGCGAAGATGCCGACGTGAGGGAGGGTGACGCGCTGGCCGGCGGCGAGGGAGGCTTGGAGGACGTTGCTGTCTTCGGGCTCGACGCTGATGATTTTAACGCCCGGCCGCAGGGCCTTCACGTACTGGGCGATGCCGGCGATGAGGCCGCCGCCGCCGACCGGTACGAAGATGTGGGTGACGTTGGGGAGCTGCTCGAGGAGCTCCAGGCCGACGGTGCCCTGGCCGGCGATGACGAGCGGGTCATCGAAGGGATGGATGTAGGTGCGGCCGGTTTCGGCGGTGCGGCGGGCGGCGTGGTCGGCGGCGTCGGAGTAGCTGTCGCCGGCTAGTTCGACCTCGGCGCCGTAGGATTTGACGGCCTCGACTTTGATGGCCGGCGTGGTGCGGGGCATGACGATGAGCGCCGAGAGGCCGAGCTTTTGGGCGGCGAGGGCTACGCCCTGGGCGTGGTTGCCGGCGCTGGCGGCGATGACACCGCGGTGGCGTTCGGCCGTGGCGAGCGAGGCTATTTTGTTGTAGGCGCCGCGGAGTTTGAACGAGTGGACGGGCTGGAGGTCTTCGCGTTTGAGGTAGACCTCATGGCTGAGCTGTGCGCTGAGCTTGTCGGCGCGGTCGAGCGGGGTTTTGACGGCTACGTCGTAGACGCGGGCGAGCAGGGTTTGTTTGACGGCATCATTCATGAATTTGATTCCTTGGTGATGGTTTTGAGGGCAGCGCTCCCGACGTCGATGAGTTTTTCGAGTTGGAGCTGGATTTGGGCGGGGTGGGGGACGTTGTGGGCGGCAATGGTCATGGTTGACCACGTGCCGTCGGCGTTTGGCTCGACATGGAGACTGGTGATGTTGCAGCCGCGGCGGCCAAAGACTTGCGCGACCCGCACCAAGACGCCAGGGGTGTCGCGGACTTGAAGGTTAAATATGTGGCTGATCGGCGGCATGGTGCTAGGTGCTCCCGGTGGGTTTGGCTAATTTGGTGGTAGGTGGCTCGATAATCATGTCTTCGAGGCGGGCGCCGGCGGGAATCATGGGAAAGACGTTGTCGGCTCTTACGACCTCGGCGTTGATGAGGACGGGGCGATCGGTAATGGCGAAGGCTTGGGTTAACTTGGCTTCGAGCTCGGCGGTCGAGGTGATGTTGACGCCGCCGGCGCCATAGGCTTCGGCGAGTTTGACGAAATCGGGGTTGCCGGGCAGGTCGGAGCCGGATTCGTGGTTGTCGAAAAAGAGCTCTTGCCATTGGCGAATCATGCCGAGGTAATGGTTGTTGAGGACGATGATTTTGAGGGGAAGGTGGTTGATGACGGCGGTGGAGAGCTCGAAAAGGGTCATTTGGAAGCCGCCGTCACCCACGAAGGCGACCACCGGCTGGTCGGGCCGGGCAAACTGGGCGCCGATGGCGGCGGGAAAGCCGAAACCCATGGTGCCGGCGCCGCCGGAGCTGAGCCAGTGGCCAGAGCTGGTGGTTTTGTAAAATTGGGCAGCCCACATTTGGTGCTGGCCGACATCGGTGGCGACGATGGCTTGGCCATCCGTGAGGCGGTAAACGGCGTCAATGACGGCCTGCATGGTGAGGCCGCGTTCGCCGGTGTAATGGAGCGGGAACCGTCGGCGGTAGGTGTCGAGGTGGTGATTCCAGGCGCTGTGGCCGGTGGGGCGGGCGGCGGCGGTGAGCGCGATGAGGGCTTGTTTAGCGTCGGCGCAGAGGGCGAGGTCGGTGGGGATGATTTTGCCGAGCTCGGCGGGATCGATGTCGATGTGGGCGATGAAGGCGTTTTGGCAGAATTTGTCGGCTTGACCGACGATGCGGTCGTCGAACCGCGAGCCAATGTTGAGCAGGAAATCGCATTCGGTGAGGGCCTTGTTGGCGTAGGCGGTGCCGTGCATCCCCAGCATGCCGAGGCTCAGAGGGTGGGTTTCGGGGAAGGCGCCTTTGCCCAGCAGGGTGGTGGTGACGGGGGTGTCCATGGCAACGGCGAGACGCTGTAGCTCGGCTTCGGCGCCGGCGATGAGCACGCCATGGCCGGCGAGGATGACGGGTCGTTTGGCTTGGCTCCAGGCGGCGATCAGGGGTGCGATTAGGGTGTGGTCGAGGGCGCGATGGGGCTGGTAGGCGGGTAGGTTGAGGGTGGGGGCAAGCGAACCGGTGAAGGGACCGGAGCTGACGTCTTTGGGTACATCGATGAGCACGGGGCCTGGGCGGCCGGTGGTGGCGAGGTGAAAGGCCTCGGCGACGATGCGCGGTAGGTCGCCCGTGGCTTTGACGAGATAATTGTGCTTCACCACCGGCATGGTGATGTTGAAGATGTCGGCTTCCTGGAAGGCATCGAGGCCCAGCATAGGGGTGATTTGCTGGCCGGAGATCACTATGAGCGGGATGTTGTCCATGTGGGCGGTCATGAGGCCGGTGACCACGTTGCCGGCGCCGGGGCCGGAGGTCACGAGCACCACCCCGGGGCGGCCGCTGGCCCGGGCGTAGCCGTCGGCGATGTGGGCGGCGCCCTGCTCGTGGCGCACCTGGATGAATTTGATGGGGGTGTTGCTGGTGATGAGGGCATCAAAAATGGGCAGGACGGCGCCTCCGGAATAACCGAAAATGTACTCGACGCCTTGTTGTTCGAGGGCTTTGATGAGCGCGGTGGCGCCGTCTATGGGGTCCGGCATGGGGAGGGTCCTTTCGTAGGGGGGCAATTTAAAAGCCCCGCGGGTGCCGCGGGGCTGGCTATTGTTTTTTGGGTTCAACAACTAGCGCCGCGCGGGAGGCGAGGGAATTACTACCAGAATAATTACGGATGCTTGAGCCATAGGGGAAGGGTACATGGCTGAGGTGGCGGGGTCAAGCCGGCGGATGGTGGCTTGATATCTGGTGCTAATGAATCTATTGTTTACGGCGATCGTGTACCTCCAACCGCAAAGGAGCTTGGTGTGCGACCACAACGTCTCTCGTTCCTTCCCAACCCCCCGGCCTGGCTGCGCCGGCTCAGTGTATTGCTGGCGCTGATGCTGGCGGTGGCCGGGTGCGACGACAGCACGTCCGGAACCGGTGCGCCTGCGGGTGGGCCGCCCGTGTCTGCTACCACCGCACAGGCGATCGCGCGTGATCTCGGACTCCCGAGTCTTCCGGGAAGGAAGCTCGCGATCCAGGGTGAATCTACCGAGAATGGGAGGCATATCACAGTCGTAACCATGGACGGCAGCCGGGTGTTGCTGCAGCCGGCCGGCGTTGCGCGGGTGGCGCGGGCGATGATCCGGAAGTTTGCCGGCAGCGCTATCGAGCCCACCATCGTGTTTTCCGCGGCGGTCAGCTTCCCGCTCACTCTTACCTACAATGTGGATCTAGCGCCGGGGTCGGAGCATTATCTGGTGTTTACGTCGAATCGGGTGGTGTTTAACCGCCTGGCGCGGCAAGCCGGCAACTCCGCGCCCGATGACGTAAGCCGCTTCACGGCGCGCAAGGCCGCCCGGCCTAAATACGTCATGAGCTTCGTCAACGACGTGGGCGAGCACAAGGGTACCTTCGATGTGGACAGCGTGGATTTCAACGCGGCGCTGGGCTATGCCGAGCTATGCACCAGTCTGCTCGTGGCGCATACGACGGCCGACCCGGGGGTGGTGCGGCTCTTGCCTCCGCTCCCTGGGTGGGAAAAATACCGCGGCAATCCGGCCGCGCTTATCAACCTATTGGATCAGGTCGGCGAGGTGGCACTGTGCGGCAGCATGGGTGCGGTAGCAGCGTTCGCTGGTGCGGGGCGGGCCTACTCGACGTACAAGAATGCGGCTCGTGACGAGGCTTTGCACTTGCCCGTGAATGGCTACGTGAGGCTTCCCGTGATGACGGAGAGCAACTACGATCTCCTGAAGGGGTGACATAGGCAAGGGGAACGGGAGACGTCCTCGGTGGCCGCAGTGATGTGGCTACCGAGGACGTTTGCCATTTCCTAGGCCTGCAAGACGGCTAGGGCGCGGGTGAGCCCGTCGGGGAACGGCTGGGCGCTCATTTCGACATACGGTAGGTAGTATTTGCGAGCCTCCCGCTCGATGCTAGCACTGGCGGCGGCGCTGAAGTGGGCGAAGGCATCGATGGTGGCGGGCTGGAGGGTGCCGAGCCAGCTATGGGGGTGAGTGTGGGCGTAATCGTGGATGATCTGGGCGTGGGCGGGGGATTGGTTGCCTAGAAAGACGGCTAAGTAGTCGAAATTGAGGTCGACCAGGAATTGGGGCAAGACGGCGACGCCTTCGATGAGTACGTCGTGGCCGGCGGCGAGTTGATCGCGTACGAAAGCTTCGACGGCCGGCCACACGACGGCCGATTCGCAGTCGGCGGCGGTGATGATGTCGGCCGTGTTTTCGCGCATGAGCCGCGCCATTTCGGCCTCATCGGTGTTGAGGCTGTCGAGATAGTAGAGGTCGGGTGCGGCGGCGGGGGGTGTAGCGTGTCGCAGCTCGGCGCGGAGATCGTCGGTGAAGGCGGCGGCGAGCGGGTGTTCGGTGAGAATGCGGGCGGCCAGCGTTGACTTGCCGACTCGCGGAGCGCCGCCAACGAAGTAGGCTCGCGGCATGGTTAGACTGTTCCGCTCAGAACGAGCAGGTAGCGTTCGGAGGTATGGAGTGGTTTTGGTAGTTCGGAATAGGGATACATGTTGCGTGATTTTACCTGACATTTAGCAGGCATGTAAAATGTCAGGTATTTTTGGAGGGTACTAGCCGGTGAGCGAAGGGTCGGCGCGGAGGGTCTGCTAATTCCTATGCTAGATTGGATGTATGGAGCATTCACTCGAATCATCGCCTGAATCAACTTTTCGCGCTATTTCACCCGATGAGGCAAGGCGGCTTCTCGATCCTGCGGGGGTGCCCGGGCTTAATCCGGAGCCGGGACCTGAGTCCGCGGCGCATGAACCAGATAACGTCACGCAATCACCCGATATCGGAGTGACTGAGAAAAGTGTGCCGGAGGCTCCAGAATCAGCCGAGAAGCGCGAGAGAAAAGCTCATCGATTGAGGAATAGGATTGTGGGTGGAGCAGTGGCATTGGGCATAACATTTACGGGTGCTGGGGGAAAATATTATGCCGATGATCCCTTATTTTGGCCACGACAGCTCCTGAATGAAGTTACCCATCCTAAGTGCGAGCAGGTATCTGCCGAGGTGGAAAAACAGGTAGCGGAACAGGTGGCGAAGCCACCAAAGGACCCCGTCCTGGTTCAGCTTGAGCAAGATTATGAGTCTGGCAGGCTGGATGATGCCGGCTACCAGCAGCGGTATATGCAATGGGTGCGAACGACTGCAGAACGAGACGGTTTACACGTTGTAGATCCTCGGCCCTATATGGCGGAGGTAGCTGAGGCGAATACTGCGGATGAGGTGCTGAGTGCATTAAGTGGGTATACCCGTCCTTATGGTTTTTCGGTGACTATGCCCCATAAGGCGGATTTACGTGATGCCGGCAATCCAACGTTTGTGAGGGAGGGTGAAGTGGATATAGAGACCTTGCGACAAGCGGGTAGTGATTTGCTAGACATTCTGTATCCTTTACCCGCGGAACTAATGCGGGCTGTGGATGTTAATGGCATTCGGATTGTCTCTGAACTGGAGGCAGTAGATGGTGGAGCTGCGGTCGGTACGTTTAAGCCTGCTGGGGAGGCGGATACTCGAACGGGGATTATATATTTGCCACTTAAGGCGTTACATCGAGGTCTTTCGGCGGATCAGGTGATCGCGCCGGAGGATTCAGGACTGCGTAAGATCCTTGCCCACGAAATTGGACATCGTCTGGATGGGAAGCTGTGTGGTCCGGATGCTGCGGTGGACGAGGCGTATACCGGCTATAATACGCCCGATTTTACCTACGGGAGTAAATGGGATGAGCGGGTTGGTAGAAAGAATGTTCTGGATAGCTATGGGGCGCGGGATCCATTAGAAGATAAGGGCAGGCAATATGAGCGGATTTTGCCTGGCTTGGATCCGAAGATTCGGGGGGAAGGGACGGTCATTAGGGAGAAGAACGCCTTGCTGTTGGGTCGTCTCGAAGAAAAGGTGCCCGGAATTGCAAGATATTTGTCCGAACTGGGCGAACTTAACGCGGGTTAAACGGGCAGACTCGGGTTGGCGTGGAGCGTGAGGGGATCGGTGGTGCGGCTGGCGAGGGCGAGATGGTAGCCGTACGCTGCGATCATGGCACCGTTGTCGGTGCAGTACTGGATGGGGGCGTAGTGCATTTCGAGGGGGATTTGGCGCGAGACTTCTTCGCGCAAGCGGGTGTTGGCGGCGACGCCGCCGGCAATGACGACGGAGGCTGGTCGGTACTGGGTGTAGGCGCGGCGGAGAGCGCCGGTGAGGGTTTCGCAGACGGTGCGCTGGAAGCTGGCGGCCATGTCGTTTTTTTGCTGATCGGTGAGGCGGGTGGGGAGCTCGGTGGAGGGGGTGCGAAAATCGCCGCCGACCTCGGTTTGGAGGGTGCGCAAGACGGCGGTTTTGAGCCCGGAGAAGCTAAAATCGTACGAATCAGCGAACTTTGTGACGGGGAGTTTGTAGGCGTGCTCATTGCCGAGCGGGGCCATGTGGCCGATTTTGGGACCGCCGGGGTAGGGGAGGCCGAGCATGCGGGCGACTTTGTCGAAGGCTTCACCGGCCGCATCGTCGCGGGTAATGCCGAGGAGCTCGTACTCGAGGGGTGAATGGAACAGCAGAAGGTCGGAATGCTTGCCGGAGGCGCTGAGGGAGAGCATGGGGAATTGCGGCGGATGGTCGATGAGCATGTTGGCAAAGGTGTGTGCGACCACGTGATTGACGGCGTAGAGCGGCTTGCGGCGGACGTGGGCGATGGTGCGGGCGGCCAGCGTGCCGATGAGCAGGCTGCCGATGAGGCCGGGGCCGGCGGTAACGGCGATGCCGTCGATGGCGTCCCACGTGGTGCCGGCGCGCTCGAGGGCCTCATTGATGACGGGCAGGATGACTTCGATGTGGCTGCGAGCGGCGACCTCGGGTACGACGCCACCATAGGCTTGGTGGATGTCGATTTGGCTGGCGACGACGTTGGAGCGCACGTGCCGGCCGTCTTCGACCACGGCGGCGGCGGTTTCATCGCAGGAGGTTTCGATGCCGAGAATAAGCATGTGAGTGATTGTAACGCGGTTATCGGGAAACCGGAATATTTGGAGCTTTTTCGATGCTACAATAATGCTCGATATGAACCGGATTCGTACTTATTTTCGAAATGCTAAGCCCATGGATTACGTGGTGCCGGGGTTGGTGGCCTTGGTGTATGGGTATTTGGCGGTCCAGTACTGGCGACTCGATACTTTGGGCGCCTACGATGCGGCGGGGCAGGTAGAGGCGGTCCGGCACGCGCAGTCGTTTTGGCCGGCTTGGCACGGGTGGCAGTCGCGGGAATTGTTGGGTTGGCCGCAGGGATTGCTGTATCCGCCGGGGGTGCACTGGCTGATGGCGGCGTTGGCGTTTGGGGTGGGCGTGAGCGTGGCGGTGAAGCTGGTGGTGACGCTGGCGCTCCTGAGCCTGCCGGTGGCGATATGGTGGTATTTGGGCCAGCTCAGGGTGGCTAGAGCTTGGCGCTGGACGGGGGTGACGCTGGTGTCGGTGGTCTTGCTGGCTTCACCGGATTATATGGGGAGTAATATTTCGGGATTGTTTCACTTGGGGCTGATTCCGAATTTTGTGGCGCTGCCGTTGCTCTTTGGGTTTTTGGGGTGGGTAGAGCGAGCGGCAAAAACGACTTCGATGAAAACGAGCGTGGTGCTGGGCGGGCTGTTTGCGCTGCTGGTGTGGACGCACTTGATTGCAGCGGAAGTGGGGGCAGTTTATGGTTTGGTAGTGGCCGGTATTTTGGCCCTGCAGCGCAAATGGTCGGCTATGGTGGGATTGGTGTGGGCCGGCGTGATAGGATCGTTGCTCAGCGCGCCGTTTTGGGTGCCGTTTGTGCGCTCGGCGTCGGAGGGGATTGCGGCGCATGGGAGCATTGCCTCGCTGGTGACGCTGAATGCGGTTGTGGTGTTGGTGGCGGCCGGGATGGTGGTGTATGGGGGACGCCGACGCCGATGGGCGGGGCTGGCCCCGGTGTTGACGGCGGCGCTCTTTGGGCTGGTGGGTTTGCTTGATGGCTGGCTAGCGCGGCGGTATGGAACGAGTTTTGCGCTGAGCTGGTTGAACGCGTACCGGCTGCAGAGTTTTGGATTTGGGTTGTTGGTGGTGGCGCTCGTGCAAACGGCTCAGGCGTGCTGGTCGAAGCGGCTGGCGCGCTGGGCGATGGGGGCGAGCCTGGGGGCAGCGGTAGTGCTGCTGGGGGTGGTGGCCGTGAAGGGGCCGGCCCGGTTTGCGTATGCCGAGGTGACGCTGGCGCCGGATACGGCGGTGCAGGGGCGGTTTTTGGAGAGTTTTCGGCGGAGCGAGAGCTTGCCGGCGCCGTATACCTTGCAGACCAAGTTGCTCGATACAAATGCGGGGGCGAGTTGGGCATATGGGCTGTTTATTGAATCGGCGCCCAATTCGGCGTTTGTGAAATCATTGTCGCGGAGTTTACGGCCCGAAGCGTATGCGGGGGAGCCGACGATCGCTGAGCCGGAAGACGTGACGATTGCGCCGCAGCGGGTGCCGGCCATGCTGGATCTGTTTGCGATCGATACGGTGGTGTCGCTCGATGATAATCCGGTGGGGCAGATTGGGACCTGGCGCCGAGCCGGGGTGGAGCGTTACTATCACCTGGATCGCCGGCCGGTGACGGCGCTGGCAGAGGTGCCGAAGCTGCCGATGCGGCCGGTGGCGTCGGGATGGCAGGCGGCGGTGCTGGAGTGGTGGAAGGAGGCTGGTGCGGTGCGCGATCTGCCGTACGACGCGAGCCATGGGCTGGTGCCGGCGGCGGGTGCGAATGCAGCGGTGACCGTGAAGGTGGAGCGATGGTCGGACGATGCGATTGATCTGGGAGTGGCGTCGCCTGAGTCGGTACCGGTGCTCGTGAAATCGGGTTTTGCGCGGGGATGGACCGCAACCGACGGCCAGGGCCGGGCGTTGACCATTTATCGGGTGGCGCCAAGCATGATGCTCGTGGTGGGTGCGGGCGATATTCATCTCCGGTATCGCTAGAGAACTGCTAAAATACTGTCTATGAGTAGTTTTCGAGAGGGGATTCCCTCGGTGGACTTTGACCAGCGGCAAGAGCTGTTGGGTGCGCATTTTTTGCAAAGTGGTGCCTGGGCGCAGTTTTTGGCGGCGCAGGGTGAGACGGTGGTGTGGGATGAAGGCGACGGCTGGAGTTGGGTGGGCGCGGTGCGTTCGGGGCGGGGCGTTCGGTATGTGTATGCGCCTTATGGACCGACGGTGCGGGACGGCACGGCGTTGGCGCTAGCGCTAGCCTCGCTGAAGGCGGCGGCGAAGGCTTTGGGAGCGGATTTTGCTCGGGTGGAACCGGTGGGCGGGATTGAGGCTCGTGATCTGCCGGTGGTGCTGAAGCTTACAGCGAGCGTGCAGCCGCAGCATAGTTGGGCGCTGGATCTGACGCTGAGCGAGGAAGAGTTGCGGGCGGGGTTAATTCCGAGCCACCGGAATGTGATCAATGGGGCGGAGCGGCGGGGGTTGAGTTTTCGGCTTGGTGAAGCCCCGGAAGACCTAGAGCAATTTTTGGCGTTTTTGCACGAAACCAAGCGTTTGCGGGGGTTTGAGGGGTTTGGGGATGATTATTACCGCACGATGATGGCGACCTTGGCGCCGCTGGGGTGTGCTCGGTTGTTTGTGGCCGAGGCCGAGGGCCGGGCGGTGGCGGCTTCGATTGTGTTTGATGGCTATGGGGTGCGGTATTACGCTCACACGGGGCTCAGCGAGGCGGCGCGCAAGCTGCGGGCCACGGCGCCGTTGGTTTGGACATTGGCGATGGATGCGCGGGAGCGGGGGCTGCGCCGGTTTGATCTGTGGGGGGTGGCGCCGCCGGGAGCGCCCAAGACGCATCCGTGGGCGGGTTTTACGGAATTTAAGCAATCATTTGGGGGTGAGCCGGTGGATTATGTGGGAACGTGGGAGCTGCCGGTGGCGGCGGCCAAGTACCGGCTGTATCGCTGGGTGCGCCGGGTGGCACGGTAGCGGCCGATACGGAGTTGCCCCCGCTTCGCGGATGGCTTCGGCGAAGCGGGGGCGTGGGTCACGGCGGACCTTCCCTGAGGGCGGCCCGGACTCGCCGACGGAATTCGTGTTCCCCGTCGCGGAAGAGTCCACCGGCGACGGAGTAGTACGGCTGACGGAAGCCGGTGTGAGGAACCGACAGGAGCTCCTCGGTGACCAGGTCGTAGATGTCGACGGTGTCGGGTCCAATCGCGTGGACGTAGAGGAGATTCCCCGTCGTGTGCGAGAGGACGATATGCCCGACTTTGAGCGGGCGCTGTCCGAACATGAGGCTATCGGCTCTGCGGGGCATACGGTGCCAATCTGTGGCGGGGACACCAGCGGTTGCTGGATTAGGCAAGGATAGCGTGGTGGAGCGGGGTGGTCAATTTGGGCCGCTAAGCGCGAAGCCGGCCCGGCTTCGCAGTGAATCTGGCGAAGACGGGCCGGGGCTTGGACCGAAGCGCGATGGGGCTTCGGACCGATTGCTCAGAGCTGGGGTGCCGGCGTCAGAGCGTCGATCTCGCGCGGGGCGAAGGTGATCCAGGTGACCCCGCCGGGTCGGCGGGTGAAGACGCCGACGATCCAGGTGATCACCTGCAGTTGGCGGTGTGTCTGGACGGGCAGGAAGTTCAGTTCGATGTCCTCGGTGGGGTTCTCCTCGGCGTAGCGAGTGATGGCATACGCGGCGGCCGCGGCCGTGGCCCGCTCGTGCAGCTCCGAGTGCAGCAGCACGGTGAATGCCATGGACAAGACATCGTCGGCTTGCTGGGGTGGCGTGGTGGTGAACCGGCGCTGAAGGTGGTTCTGAAGAGACATGGGGCCTCCTGGGCCTAGATCTCGAATGCGGACTGAGCTGTAGTATTGTAAATCTTTTTTACAACTTTGTCAAGTTTAGAAGTCGAGTGTGAGGCTAATGGGGCAGTGGTCGGAGCCCATGACGGCGGGATGGATGTCGGCGGCGACGACTTTGTCGCGGAGGCTGGCGGAGACGAGGAAGTAATCGATGCGCCAGCCGACGTTGTTGGCGCGGGCGTTGCCGAAATTGCTCCACCAGGTGTAGTAGCCGTTGCCTTGTTTGAACAGGCGCAGGGTGTCGACGAAACCGGCGTCGAGGAAGGCTTGGAAGCCGGCGCGCTCCTCGATGGTGAAGCCTTTTTTGCCCTCGTTGGGCTTGGGGCGGGCGAGGTCGTCGGGGGTGTGGGCGACGTTGAGGTCGCCGCAGAAGATGACGGGCTTGGGTTCATTGCCGAAAGCGCCGGCTTCGAGGCCCTGGCAGTATTCGAGGAAGGCCGGGTCCCAATGGTCGCGGCGCAGGGGGATACGGCTGAGGTCGTCTTTGGCATTGGGGGTGTAGACGGTGACGAGGTAGAAATGAGGGTATTTGGCCGTGAGGACGCGGCCCTCGGTGTTGGGGTCGCCGTATTTGTCGTCGGTCATGGCGTATTTGGTTTTTATGGCTTCAGGTAGGCCATTGTTGGTTTTGATAGGTTCGGTTTTGCTCAAGATGGCGGTGCCGGAGTAGCCGGGGCGTTCGGCGGAGTTCCAGTATTGGTGGTAGGCAGGTAGGTCGATGTCGGCGTGATCTGTGCCGGCTTTGGTTTCTTGGAGGGCCAGGATGTCGGGTTGTTCGGCGGCGATAAAGGGGGCAAAGGCGTCTTTGCGCACGACCGCGCGGATGCCGTTGACGTTCCAGGAATAAATCTTCATGAAGCTAGTTTAGCGCATGAATGCAATGGGCAGAACAGGACAACGGCCCGTCGGTGCGTAATGCGCCGGCAGGCCGTTGTTGTCAGTGGTCCGTACTAGTGGCCCTGACGCTCCAGGTCGTTGAGCGCCGAGAAGGCGCGACGGGTGGAGCGGGCGTGGTCGGTGTCGGGGCAGGGCTTGGAGAGGGGGACGTCCGGGCTGCGGAGGCAGCCGCAGCGAGGGTCGACGAGGGCGATGCCGTTGCCGGCGTCGCGGCGGGAGAGGATCCGCATGAGGATGCGGTCCTCGAGCCAGGTGAGCAGCTGCCTGAGCATCGTAAGCCTCCGGTAAGGGGTCTCGGTACTGACAACAGAACTACAGGGTTCCTCCATTCCGTTTTGAAGTGCACCACCCAGTCCTGTAACAACGAGGTATGGGCAGGACATATAAGCAGCTAGATCAATCAATGCGAGACCGGATTAAAGCATTACTGGATGACGGGTACGGGGTAC
>Ga0307499_10000086_pt1 | contig 32379 bp, 28 predicted proteins | sample 13_S_MG_FD_201363 | JGI IMG/M metagenome (GOLD analysis project Ga0307499, IMG submission 201363) | Soil microbial communities from Populus trichocarpa stands in riparian zone in the Pacific Northwest, United States - 13_S | ecosystem: Environmental > Terrestrial > Soil > Riparian zone > Trees... | reverse complement strand
CCCGACCGTCTCCCACCGACCGGGCCCGGCCGGTCCGTACACAATGGACCGCCCGCCCGGGCCGGCGGGGAGCCGGCCCGGAATCCCCGGCCAGCCCCGGTCCGCCGGCCAGGTCCGTCCACAGTGGACCTACCCCGGGCCGGCGGGGAGCCGGCCCGGGGTGCCCGGTCAGCCGCCGTTGGACGGGCGGTAGGCCGGGGCGTGGTAGCTGCGGGTGGTCGCGACCGAGATGCCGGCCAGCCGGTCGACCGCGTCCAGGTAGCGGCGGCCGATAACGGCCCGCGCCTGCACCGCCGGGTGGGTGGCGCCGAAGTCCTCCGGGTGCGCCTGCCCGTGCGCGAAGAACGAGTACGTCAGCACCGGGGCGCCGGACGGGTCGAACATGATGCCGGCCTCGTTCCGGCCGTCGGCGAACCAGCCGGCCTTGGTGCCGATCCGCAGCCGCTCGTCCGAGGACATGGTCCGGCGGATGCCGTCGGTGAACGCGATCGGCGACCGGATCAGGCTGAGCAGGTGGTCGGTCGACGCGGCGGACAGCAGCGTGCCGCCGACCAGCGCGCGCAGCAGGTCGTGCGTCTCCCTCGGCGTGGTGGTACCGAGGAAGAACCGGTTCGGGTTGGCCACCGGCACCACCTGCGTGTGCGGGAAGCCCTTGGCCACCATGATCGCGTTCAGCTCGGCCGCCGGGACGACCAGCCCGCACAGCCGCACCGCGGTGTCGTCCGAGATGGTCAGCAGCGCGGCCAGCGCGTGCCCGACGGTGATCGAGGACGGGTAGGCCCGGTCCAGCCGGAAGATGCCGTCGCCGTCCGGGATGACGATGGCCGCGGTGACGTCGACGTGCTGGTCGAGCGCGATCAGCCCGCGGTCCACCTTGTCCAGCAGCGCGGTGGCCACCGCGAGCTTGTTCACGCTGTACGCCTGGACCACCGTGTCCGCGTCCTGCACCACGGCCGGCTGTGGGACGCCGGTCTCGTCGGTGAGGCTGACGTACGAGTTCCAGGTGCCGCCGGCCAGTGCGGTCTGCCACCGGTACACCTTGTCCAGCCAGGCCAGCGCCGGCTTCGGCACGCCCGGTGGGGTCGCGGCCGGTTCGGCGTTCGCGGCCGGTTCGGCACCGCCGCCGACCGCGCCGGCCGCCTTCGCCGCGCCGAGCACAGCGCCGCCGGCCACCACGGTGCCCAGGCCGAGCGCGGCCCGCCGGTTCAGTTGCCCTGCCACTTGGGTCTCCCATCGAATCGGGTACGGGTCCGGGCCGGTCCCACCACCGGCACGGAGGTGGAGTCTCTCCCGGGATGAGTAGCCGAACGCACCCAGGGTTGGCGGGCCGGGCCGACTACTACGGTCCGCACTGGCACCGCGACGGACGGCGTCGATTGTCCGATCCGGACAGGTACGGGATGAGATGCCTTGACATTGCCGGTTCGGCGCGGAGGATTGAGAGCGCTCTCACTTGAGCTCAGGGCTTCCCACCGGGGCCGCCACCTCCCGGGCTTGGGGCGCGGCGACGTCTCTGCGGCTGCAGGTGCCCGTTCCGTTCCGCGCGGGGGCCGAATCCCGCGCGGTGGGAGGTCATTCACAATGAGACGTCGTACTGCCCTGGCCGTGTCCGGGGCGGCGGTACTGGCAGCGGGTGGGCTGATCTCGGTGCTGCCGAACGCCGCGTCCGCCGCGCCCGGCTGCCGGGTCGACTACACCATCCAGAACCAGTGGGACACCGGCTTCGGTGGCCGGGTCACGATCACCAACCTGGGCGACCCGCTGACCGGCTGGTCGCTCCGCTTCGCGTTCCCGGCCGGGCAGGTCATCTCGTCCGGCTGGGAAGCGACCTGGGCGCAGAGCGGCGCGAACGTAACCGCCACCAACCTGAGCTGGAACGGCTCGGTGGCCACCAACGCGTCGGTCAGCGCGGGCTTCAACGCGTCCTGGACCGGGGTCAACGCGATGCCGACCGCGTTCACGGTCAACGGCACCACCTGCACCGGCACCGTCCCGCCGACGAACCCGCCGACCACGCCGCCCACCACACCCCCGACGACCCCACCGACCAACCCGCCACCGAACGGCGCGGCCCCGGCGCTGCACGTCAGCGGCAACCACATCGTGAACGCGTCCGGGCAGACCGTCCGGCTGCTCGGCGTGAACCGGTCCGGCGGCGAGTTCGCCTGCATCCAGGGCAACGGCATGTGGAACGGCCCGATGGACCAGGCCTCGATCAACGCGATGCGCACCTGGAAGATCCGGGTGGTCCGGGTGCCGCTGAACGAGGAATGCTGGCTGGGCACCAGCAGCGTGCCGGCCGGCGGCGCCAGCGGCGCGGCGTACCAGACCAACGTCCGCAACTACGTGAACCTGCTGGTCGCCAGCGGCATCAACCCGATCCTGGAGATGCACTGGAACTTCGGCCAGTACACCGGCCCGTCCGCCGGCTGCAGCGACGTGAAGGCGACCTGCCAGAAGCCGATGCCGGACGCGCAGAACGCGCCGGCGTTCTGGACCAGCGTGGCGAACGCGTTCAAGGGCAACAACGCGGTCATCCTCGACCTGTTCAACGAGCCGTTCCCGGAGCGGGCGCAGGGCAGCAGCGCGACCGCCGGCTGGAACTGCTTCAAGAACGGCGGCACCTGCCCGGGCATCGGCTACCAGGTGGCCGGTTTCCAGAGCCTGGTGAACTCCGTCCGCGGCACCGGCGCCGGCAACATCATCATGGTCGGCGGGCTGGCGTTCTCGAACGACCTGACCCAGTGGCTGCAGTTCCGGCCGACCGACCCGATGAACAACCTGATGGCGTTCGCGCACATCTACAACTTCAACACCTGCTCGAACAGCGCCTGCTGGGACAGCCAGCTGGCCCCGGTCGCCGCGCAGGTCCCGCTGACGCTCAGCGAGATCGGCGAGAACGACTGCGCGCACGGCTTCGTCGACGGCCTGATGAGCTGGGCCGACGCGCACGGCGTGGGCTACCTCGGCTGGACCTGGAACAACTGGGACTGCAGCACCGGGCCGTCCCTGGTCAGCGACTTCAACGGCACGGCGACCAACTTCGGCCAGGGCCTGAAAACCCGCCTGGCCAGCGTCAGCAACTGACCTGACGCGAGATGTCGGGGCCCGGCGCCGCCACGCCGGGCCACGACCTCAACCACGGACACTCAACCACGGACGCCTCGGCCGGGGCGGGCTCCGCCGCCCAGGGCGGCCCGGCTCAGCCGCGGTCGCGGGCCGGCAGCGGTAGCAGCGCCCGCAGCAGCGCGGCCGACTGCTCGCAGTACCTGATCACCTCGGCCGCCTTGCCGTGCTCGACCAGCGCCACCGGCCAGATGGCGCCACCGGCGAACTCGTTGGTGCGCTGGTGGAACATGACCAGGTTGCCCAGCAGGGTCAGGTCCAGCCCGTCCACCGCCAGCAGTTGGCGCATCAGCGTGACCAGCTCGGCCAGGACGTCCCGGTAGCCGCTCACGAACGGCGGGCGGCGCGCCCGGTACGGGTCCGGCCACACGTCGTCGCGCAGCACGCCGGCCACCCGCTCGGCGCCGTCCAGCCCGGCCCGCAGCCGCCCCGCCGCGGGCAGCGCCCGAGCCGCGGGCAGCGACTGAGCCGCGGGCCGGGCCTGAGCCGCGGGCCGGGCGGCGGGCTCGTCCGGTGCCGGCCGCCCACCCGTCCCGGGCGCGGGGTCCGCGGCCGGCACGACCGGGCCGAGCTCGATCAGCCCCGGAGCGGCCGGCCCCAACTCGATCAGCCCCGCCCCGGCGGCTGCCGCCCCGACCGCCTCCGCGAGCCCGACCTGTTCCGCGGGCCCGACCGGCGCCGCGGGCCCGATCTGTTCCGCGGGCCCGACCGGCAGTGCGGGCCCGACCGGCTCCGCGGGCCCGGCCGGCGTTCCCGGCCCAGCCGGGTCCGACGACTGTGCTGCCGGCTCGATCGGCGTCCCGCCCGTCCCGGGCCCGGGCGCTGCCGCCGCGGCCGGCCCGGCCCCGGTGCCCGGCGTGATCGGGCCCTCGGCGGCTGTCGGCGAGGGCTGGGGCGGGGCTGCCGGCGGTGGCCCGACCGGCTGGGTCCGCCCGGACAACTTCCGCCGCACCGCCCAGTTCCGCATGCACGCTCCCGACGCCGCCCGCCGGCCCCCGGCCGGGCCGCCGCGCCGATGCTAGGTCGGCGCGGCCGGGATGCGGCCGCGGCTGCCCCAACGGGCAGCAAGTCACGCCGGATGGCCGGGCTCCAGGTCCTGCACGGCGCTGAACATCAGCGGTGGGCCGGTCAGGGCGGCGGCCACCTCGGTCGGCCGGAGCAGGAAGCCGTGGTGGTCGCCGAGGTCGACCCGGTCCAGGATCTCGCCGACGAACCGGTGCGGGCAGTCGGCCAGCAGCGGCACCCCGTCCGGCCCGGGCTGCCAGTCGCACTGCGCGAGCTTGTCGGTCTCGTCCCCGGTCTGCTGGCCGAACAGCGCGGCCAGTTCGTGCTGGCCGGCGCCGAGCAGGTGCACCGCGAGCAGCCGGGCCGACCGGGCGATCCGGTAGGTCCGGTTCGCCGTGGACAGGCAGGCCAGGAACCGGGGCGGGTCGATGCCGCACTGGGTCGTGAACCCGACCAGGCAGCCGTCCCGCTCGCCCCCGCCGGCCGCGGTCACCACGTACATCGGGTAGTCCAGTGGCCGGAAGAAGCCGTCCACATCGGATGGTGCCGGCACCGTCGCCCCCTCGCTCGAAGACCGGCGTCCATGGTCGCCGCCCCGAGCACCGGCCCGGCAGCCGGGGTAGGTTGGTCGTGCTGTCCACTGTGGAGCGAGGTGGCGATGACCGAGGACGCACCGGTCCGGGAGCTGCGGCTGGTCGTGACCGCCGACGACTACGCCGACGCGCTCCGGTTCTACCGGGATGTGCTGGGCCTGCCGGAGCGGGCCAGCTACGCGTCCCCGGACGGCCGGGTGACGATCCTGGAGGCCGGCCGGGCCACCCTGGAGATCGCCGACCCGGGCCACGCCGCGTACATCGACGAGGTCGAGGTCGGCCGCCGGGTCGCCGGCCACATCCGGGTCGCGTTCGGGGTGCCCGACTCGGCCGCGACCACCGCTGCCCTCGCCGAGGCCGGCGCCACCGTGCTGGCCGAACCCACCCGCACCCCGTGGAACTCGGTGAATGCGCGCCTCACCGCCCCTGCCGGCCTGCAACTGACCCTCTTCACCGATCTGGACTGAACCGCTGCCGATCCGGGCCGGATGGGGCGCAGGGGAAGGATCTGCTGCCCTTTTGGCCGGTGCCGGGTTGGCCCGGAACAGCGGACAGTTACAGGTGGCGTCCGGGCGTGGCGCGAGGGGGAAGTATGTCTGCTGGGTGGCGCCGCCGCTGGCTGCGCTTGGCGTGCGTCAGCGGCGTGGTCCTGCTGGCCGGCGGGGCGATCGAGCCGGTGGCCTACGCGGCCACCGCGTCGATCACGTCGGCCGGCCCGCTGAACCTGATCCAGACCAACGACCTGCTGAACTGCAACGTCAACCACGTCGGTGACACGCACTCGGAGTGGTTCCAGGCGCCGGTCAGCAACCAGGCGGACGACACCGCCTGCGGCACCCTGCTGGTGGTGGGCGACACGCTGTACGGCCCGGCCAACATCCCGGCCGGCCCGCCGCCGACCGGGCGCACACCCTGGACACCGGTCAGCCAGAGCGCGGTCAGCGGCACCGGCACCAACGCCGACCCGCTCCGGGTGGTCACCGTCGTCGCCGCCGGTACCACCGGGGTCCAGCTCACCCAGACCGACCGGTACGTGATCGGCGAGGAGTCGTACCGCACCGACATCGCGGTGAGCAACGGCGGCACCGGCAGCCCGAATGTCGTGCTGTACCGGGCCGGCGACTGCTTCCTGCAGAACAGCGACATCGGCCTCGGCGAGGTGGACCCGTCGACCGGCGCGGTCGCCTGCGTCGCGAACCCCAACCCGCCGGCCGAGCCGCCACCGAGCGACCCGCCGACTGACTCCGGCTCCGGGCCGAGCGTGGCCGCGGTGGGGCGGATCGAGCAGATGCTGCCGCTGACCGCCGGCAGCCACTTCTTCGAGGCCGGCTTCGGCACCGTCTGGAACCAGGTGAACAGCCGGGCGCCGTTCAACGACACCTGCGAGTGCGACACCCTGCAGGACAACGGCCTGGGCATCTCCTGGGATCTGACCCTGGCCGCCGGCACCAGCCAGACGTTCTCCTCGCTGGTCACGTTCTCGCCGGTCGGGCGCACCCCGCTGACCATCACGAAGACCGCGGACGCCGCGAACGCCCCGGCCGGCGGCACCGACGGCTACACGATCACCGTCGCCAACCCGAACATCACCGACGTCACCCTCGAGACGCTCAGCGACACGCTGCCGGCCGGCTTCACCTACCTGCCCGGGACGACCACCGGGGCGACCACCGCGGACCCGGCGATCGACGGACCGACGCTGTTCTGGCCCGGCCTCACCGTGCCGGCCGGCGGCATCCTCACCCTCCACTTCGGAGTGACGGTCAGCACCGTGCCGGGCACCTACACCGACGACGCCGAGGGCACCGCGGAGGGCTTCACCGTCGCCGGCACCGGGCCGACCGCGCCGGTCGTGGTGAGCCCGGTGCAGCAGGCGAACCAGCCGCCGACGGCCGACCCGGTCACCGTCACCACCGCCACGGGCGTCCCGGTCAACATCGAGCTGACCGGCTCCGACCCGGACGGCGACGAGATCACCTTCGCCATCGCCACCCAGCCGGCGCACGGCACGCTCAGCGGCGCGCCGCCGACGGTGACCTACACTCCGGCCGCCGGCTACGACGGCCCCGACTCGTTCACCTACACGGCGAGCGACGGCGAGCGGACCTCCGCCCCGGCGACGGTCGGCATCACGGTCACCCCGGAGCCGCCGAGGCTGAACCACCGGCCGGTCGCGCGGGCGTCTACGGTCAGCACGCCGGCGGGCATCCCGGTCGATGTGCCGCTCGCCGGCACCGACAGCGACGGCGACGCGCTCACCTTCGCCGTCCGCGGCGGCCCGGCGCACGGCCGGCTCAGCGGCACCATGCCCGACCTCACCTACACCCCGGCCGCCGGCTTCACCGGCGCCGACTCGTTCAGCTACACGGTCAACGACGCCAGGGCCGTCTCCAGCCCGGCCACCGTCGACATCACCGTCACGTCGGCGGCGACCGTCGCGGTCACCCCGCTCAGCGTCGAGGCCGGCGGCGTGGTGACCGTCGAGGTCGAACACTTCCCGGGCGACACCGATGTGCAGATCGAGGTACCGGGCAGCAACCCGATCACCGTGCACACCGACGGCGCCGGCGCGGCCAGCGTGCCGTTCGTCATTCTCGCCCGGGACGTGGCCGGCCTGCTCCAGGTCACCGCCACCGCCGGCCCGCAGCAGGCCAGCTGCGACCTGGTACTGCGCCCGGACGACTGGGGCCCACCCTTCGACCCGGAGGACTGACCCGCTGGGGTCGGCCCCGGCATCACCCCGGCGGTGTCAGACACCTGCCGCAGGCATCCGCGCCGCCGGTACGGACGCAGCACCGCGTCCTGGTCGGCCGGTAGCCGCGGATCGGCATCGCCGCGGGCTACCCCGGCGGCCGGCGAGATGATCCACTGGCGACCTGAGGCGAAGGAGGCGCGATGAGCAGCCAACCGCACCCGCCGGGCCTGCCGCCGGGCGCCGTGCAGGAGGTCAGCGCCGGGGTCTACGCCTACATCCAGCCGGACGGCAGCTGGTTCATCAACAACACCGGCTTCCTGGTCGGCCGGCGCGGCGTCATCAGCGTCGATGCCTGCGCCACCGAGCGGCGCACCCGGGCGTACCTGGCGGCGATCGGCGCGATCACCGACCAACCGGTCCGGACCCTGATCAACACGCATCACCACGGCGACCACACGTTCGGCAACTACCTGTTCGGCGGGGCCACCATCGTCGCTCAGGACGGCGTCCGCGACCTGCTGCTGGCCTGGGGTCAGCCGGTGTCGGCACCGATCTGGACCGAGGTCGACTGGGGCCCGGTCGAACTCGCCCCGCCGTTCCTCACCTTCCGGGACGGGGTCACCCTGTGGGTCGACGACCTGCGCTGCGAGCTGCGCTACGTCGGCGCGGCCGCGCACACCGGCAGCGACTCGTACCTGTGGATCCCGGACCGGCGGCTGTTGTTCGCCGGCGACCTGCTGTTCAACGGCAGCACGCCGTTCCTGCTGCAGGGCTCGGTCAGCGGCGCGCTGCGGGCGCTGGACCAGCTGCGCGAGTTGGACGCCGCCACGATCGTCCCCGGACACGGCGCCGTCTGCGGGCCGGAGGTGATCGACGCGGTCGCCGACTACCTGCGGTTCGTGCAGGACGTCGCCGACCGCGGCCGGGCCGCCGGGCTGGCCCCGCTGGACGCGGCCCGGCAGACCGACCTCGGCCGGTTCGCCGACCTGCTCGACCCGGAGCGCATCGTCGGCAACCTGCACCGCGCCTACGCCGAGGCGGACGGTGTGCCGCCGGGCGGCCCGATCGACTACCTCGCCGCGCTCACCGGCATGATCGCCTACAACGGCGGCCAGCCGCTGCGCTGCCTCGCCTGAGCCCGGCGCGGCGCACCCCGGCCCGCCGCGGCCGGCCGCCCGCGGGGCCGCCAGCGGAACCGACCGGAGCACCGGCGTGGGCCGACGTCAGCCGGCGGGCGGCGCGGCGGCGCGGGCCCGGGCCAGGATCTCGGTGATCACGTCGGTCTTGGCGTCGGCGTACTGCTGGATGTAGGTCCACTCGCGGCTGGCCAACTCGCGTTTGGCGGCGGCGTAGCGGTGCCGGTCGGCCTGGTGGCCGCGCAGCCAGTCCCGGAACAGCAGGTGCCGTTCCACCTCGGCCGAGCCGGGCGAGAAGATGTGCAGGTTGATGTTGGTGTCCGGGCCCTTGCAGCAGCGGTGCTCGTACCACTGCGGCTCCCGGATCACCAGCCGGTAGCCGGCCGCGACCAGGGCCGGCAGGTAGGCCTCCTCGTCGGCGGAATCGGCCACCACCAGGTCCAGATCGATGATCGGCTTCGCTGGCAGCCCGGGCACCGAGGTGGAGCCGACGTGCTCGATCAGCAGCGCCCGCTCCCCCAGCAACGACCGGATCCGCGCCTCCTCCCGGGCGAACAGCGCCGGCCAGCCGGGATCGTAGTCGGCCACGACGATCGGGGCGGTCAGCTTCGGTGGGGCGCCGCCCACCCAGATCTCCGCCAGTTCCTCCTCGGTGTACGGGTCGTTCCGGTCGCCGCGTGCCATGCCTACCTCGCTTCGCCGATCGGGGGTCGGCGAGGAGTGTGCGCCGGTTCGGGGGGCTTGCCGCAAGCCGGCCACCAGCCCGTATCCTGAGTTCGGTGGGAGGCGCTGCCCACTGTCGACGACCAGCCCGCCCTGCTCGGCCACCGGCCGGCAGGGCGGTTCCAGCTCCGGCTATTATCGGTCTGCTTCCGATAATTTCCAGGCCTGCTGCGTGGCCCTGCCCTGCGGACGCCTCCGGTCGCGTCGTGGCACTTCCCCGCCAGCGTGAGGAGGGGCGCGTGCCCGAGTCCGCTCAGCCCGAAGTCGCCCAGCCCGACACCACCGGCCAGGTCGCGCGCCGGCAGTTCCTCGCCGGTGTCGGCGCCGCCGCGGTCGCCCTCCCGGTCGGCCTCGGCGGGGCTCGCCCGGCCGCCGGACCGGGGCCGGCGAGCGTCGGCGGCCCGCCGCCGGTGCCGGCGTCCCCGTTCCCGGCCGTCCCGTCCGCCGCCACCACCGCGGCCGAGGACCGGCGGCAGATGCTCTGGCAGCTCGGCCTCACCCAGCCCACGCTGCCGGCCAAGGCGGCCGACCCGAACGCGCCGCCGAACGCCTTCCCGCGCAACCCGGCGAACCCGGACGGCAACTGGACCGACCCGGTCGGGCACACCGTCGAGCGCGGCGCGTTCGGCCAGTGGATCACGTACGACAGCGATGCCGGCGCGGCCGGCGGGGCGCAGGCCCCGTTCGGCGACTACGGCCCGCTCTCGGCGCCCCGCTACACCGACATCGAGTTGCTCACCACCCGCGACGGCACCCCGGTGCGGACGCCCGAGCAGTGGTGGCTGACCCGGCGCCCGGAGATCCTCCGGGACGTCCAGGACCACCTGTACGGCCGCATCCCGGACCGGGACCGGTGGCCGGCGGTCGACTGGACCACCGGCCCGGCGACGACCGGCAGCGCGAACGGCTTCGGCTACACCGACCGGACGATCACCGGAGTCATCGACACCAGCGGCTACCCGCAGGTCCGGAACGCGCCGACCATCCAGGCCATCCTGCGCACGCCGCTGGGCCGGGCCGGCGAGCCGGTCCCGGTGATCATCACGTTCGGCTCGGCGGCCAGCGCCTGGCCGTTCACCGCGCCGTTCGGCTACGCGGTCTGCGGCTTCAACCCGGCGCCGCTGCAGCCGGACAGCGGCGGCGCGAACATGTCCAGCTTCATCATCGGCCTGATCAACAAGGGCAACTGGCGCTCACCCCGGGACTGGGGCGCGCTGGCCGCCTGGAGCTGGGGGATCAGCCGGCTGATCGACTGGTTCGAGACCGAGCCGTCCGTGGACGCCACCCGGATCGGCGCGCAGGGCCACTCCCGGTTCGGCAAGGCCACCCTGGTCGCGGCCGCCTACGACGAGCGGATCGGCGCCGCCTACCCGAGCTGCGGCGGTGCGCTCGGCACGTCCTGGGCGCGCCGGTCCTGGGGCGAGAACCTGGAGTTCGTCTGCGGCTCGGACTCCGAGTACCACTGGGTGGCCGGCAACACGATGCGCTACGCGGGCGAACTGCACCCGGGCAGCTACTGGCCGCGCAAGGTGGAGCACCTGCCGGTGGACGTGCACTCGGTGCTGGCGCTGATCGCGCCGCGGGTGGTGCTGACCAACGGCGGCACCGACACCCCGCCCGGCTTCGGCGACGCCTGGCAGGACCCGCGCGGCATGTACCTGGCCGGCGCGGTCGCCAGCCAGGTCTGGACCACGCTCGGCTGGCCGGGGCAGGTCATCCCGGCCGGGACGGAGTTCACCAGCGGGCCGACCGAGTCCGTGGGCGGCACGCCACCGATCGGTGCCACGTTCATCGACGGCACGGTCGGCTGGCGCCGGCACGCCGAGGGCCACACCCCGACGGCGGACTGGCCGACGTTCATGCGGCTGACCGCGCGGCACTTCGATGGCCACCGGCCGGTGGTCGCGCCGGCGCAGCACTTCGTCCTCGGGCACGGTCCGGCGAACGTGGTCGGCACCGTCCAGGCCAGCGACCCGGACGGGGGCACGCCGGCCAACTGGCAGATCACCGGTGGCACCGGCGCCGGCCGGTTCAGCATCAACCGGGACAGCGGCCGGATCACGATCCCGCACCCGCAGCAGCTCGACCTGGCGCATCGCAGCCGGTACACGCTGACCGTGGTCGCCGACGACCGGAAGCTGACCAGCCGGCCGGCGACCGTCACGATCGCGGTGCCGGACCTGGTCAACATCTGCCACCACGGCCGCACGGTCGCCGTGCCCAAGGCCGAGGCCGCGACCCACCTGCGGCACGGCGACCCGATCGGCCAGTTCAGCCGGTAGCCGCCGCGGCCGCCCGCCGGTTCCACCGCCGGGCGTCCACTCCGGACGTCCACTGTGGACGTCCGGAGTGGATCGCGGTCAGGACGGCCGCAGCAGCCGGCCGACCGCGGCGGTGACCTCGGCCCGGGGGACGGTCAGCTGGTCCCGGCTGCTGAGGTCACGGACGCTGACCTCGGCCCGGGCCCAGTCCTCCGGGCCGACGATCACGACGGCGCGGGCGCCGGCCCGGTCGGCCCGCTTGAGCTCCTTGCCCAGCCGGCGCGGCTCCAGCGGCACCGAGGTGCGGTGGCCGGCGGCCCGCAGGTCGCGGGCGATCTCCCGGGCGACCGGAAGCAGGCTCTCCTCCAGCGGCGCGACGATCACCTCGTACTCCGCGGCCGGCGCGGGCAGCAGCCCGTGCGTGCCGAGGAAGTCGAACAGGGTCACGTCGCCCATCGCGAAGCCGACCGCGGGGATGCGCTGGCTGGCGAAGATGCCGACCAGGTCGTCGTACCGGCCGCCACCGAACAGCGAGCGGTTGTTCGCCGGATCGGTGTCGAAGACCTCGAACACAGTGCCGGTGTAGTACTCCAGCCCGCGCACGATCAACGGGTCGAACACCACCAGCTCGCGCGCGTCGGTGGCCAGGATCTGGGCCAGCGGCGAGCCGGCCCGCACCTCGGCCGGCAGCTCCGCGACGATCTGCTCGTCCGCCTTGAGCACCTCCTCGAGCCGCTCGAACTGCCGCTCGGTGACGCCGATCTCGACCGCGCTGGCGAGCAGTTCGGCCCGCGGGTACTTGGCCCAGCGGTCCAGGACGGAGGAGACGGCGCGCACCTGGTCGGCCGGGATGCCGACCAGGTCGGTGAGCATGCTGCCGAGCAGGGTGCGGTCGTTCGCGCGCAGCAGGTACATGTCCCGGGTGGCGCCGACCGCGCCCATCATGTCGTGGATCAGCTCGAACATCTCCAGCTCGCTGTTGGCGCTGTCCGAGCCGAAGATGTCGACGTTGATCTGCCAGTGCTCGCGCACCCGGCCACGCTGCGGCCGCTCGTACCGGTGGCAGTTCACGTGGCAGTACCAGCGCACCGGGAACTGCAGCTCGCTGGCATGCCCGGCGATGATCCGGGCCACCGACGGGGTCATCTCCGGGCGCAGCGCCAGCCGGCGGTCGGCCCGGTCGGTGAGCGAGTAGAGCTGCTGCTCGGCGATCTCCCGGCCGGACTTGGCCTCGTAGATCTCCGCCGACTCCAGGATCGGCCCGTCGTACCGGACGTACCCGTACCGCTCCACCACCTCGTAGAGCCGATGGAAGACCTGCTGCCGCACCGACATCTCGTCCGGGAGGAAGTCCCGGGTACCGCGGTACGGCGTGGTCGGTAGGTAACCGCTCACCGACAAGATCCTTCCAGCTGGCTCGGACAACCCGTCCAGGCTAGCGAACGCGGGCGGCCCCGTCCGGCGGGTTGCCGGCCGACCGAACCGTCCAGTGTGGTCAGTCGGCCAGCAGGCCGCGCCGGTGCGCGTCGGCGATCAGGGCGTCGGCGACCGGGCCGAGGGACGGCCAGAAGTCGGCGATCATGGCCATCAACCGGCGTTCCTGGCCGACCGTGATGCGCCGCTCGGCCCAGGCCGCGCCGTCCGAGGCGCAGTGCATCAGCAGCGGCTGCAGCCGGTCCACCGCGCGGGCGAACCGGGCGTCGTCGGTCCGCGCGTCCTCGAACTCGGTCCACAGCGCGAGCAGGTCGACCTCGGCGGCGGGCAGCCGGCCGAACAGCCGGGCCGCCGCCGCGTGCTCCAGCGCCACGATGTCGACCCGCCGCTGCTCGTCGTAGATCGGCACATCGCCCACCTCGACCTCGACCAGGTCGTGGATGACCAGCATCGTCAGCACCCGGCCCAGGTCGATGCCGGCGGCGTGGTCGGCGGCGAGCACCAGCGCCATCAGCGCCAGGTGCCAGCTGTGCTCGGCGCTGCTCTCGGCCCGGCTGCCGTCGGTCAGCCGGTTCACCCGGGCGACCGAGGTCAACCGGTGCGCGGTGACCAGGAAGTCGAACTGCTGCCGGGTGGACGCCGGCAGCGGGAGGCCGTCCAGGTTGAGCGTCACGATGCTGATCCTTCCCGGTCGACACTGATCGGGCGGCCGAAGCGGACCGGCACGCCGGGCGAGTAGAGCACGCTGGCCGGCGCGCCCGCGGGGGCCGGCAGGCCGGTGGCGGCCACCAACCGGTCGTCCAGATCGAGCAGTTCCGCCCGGTGCAGCGTCCACTGTGGATGGACGTTCGGCAGGTACCGGGTGCGGCCGTACGCCCGGACGTGCAGGCCCCAGCGGGCGGTGACGAAGTGTTCCAGTGGGCTCGGCGCGGCGATCGGGGCGCCGGCCCGGACCGCCATCCGGTTGGTCGGCCGGGTGCCCCGGCGGCGCCGGGCGGTGTACCGGAAGACCGGCCCGTCGACGTCCAGCCGCATCCGCGCCCACCGGTACGGCAGCCGCAGGCTGGCCTGCGCCACCAGCACCGGCAGCAGCCGGGACGCGTCCAGGGACAGGAACACCACGCCGCGCCGGCCGGCCCGGTCCACCGAGTACAGCCGGACGTTCGTCTCGCAGAACGTGCCCAGGTAGGGCAGGCCGGGCCCGGCCAGCAGCCCGAGCCGGACCATCCGGAACCCGATCAGCCCGATGTAGGTGACCCCGTCCAGCGTGTCCGGCCGGGTGCCGGCCGGCAGGAACGGCGCGACCACCGCGGGCGGCGCCGGCCAGTGCAGGAAGGCCAGATCGTGCCAGCGCTGCACCAGCAACGGCGGCCGCACCGGGCGGGTCGCGGTCACCGTCACCGGCTCGACGCTCACCCGCCCATCCTGGCCCGGCGCGGCGGCCGGCTTGACACCGGGCCGCCGATCAGATTATCTAACCACAAGGTTATCTAACTGATTGGTTCCTTATGTCGGACACCCTGAGCACGACGTTCGCCGCGCTGGCCGATCCGACCCGGCGGGCGATCCTGGCCCGGCTGGCCACCGGGCCGGCGACGGTGAAGGAACTGTCCGCGCCGTTCGCGATGAGCGGGCCGGCGGTCTCCAAGCACCTGCGGGTGCTGGAGCGGGCCGGGCTGATCAGCCGCGGCCGGGAGGCGCAGCGCCGCCCGTGCCGGCTGGACGCGGCACCGCTGCGGCAGGTCACCGAATGGGCCGACGGCTACCGGCAGTTCTGGGCGGCGAGCCACGACCGGCTGGACACCTATCTGCAGCAACTGCAGGCGACGGAGGCGGCGGATGATCTCGACACCTGAGCTCGGCACCACCCTGGTCAGCACGCCGTCCGATGTAGTCGACTGAAACCCCGCCCGCGGCGGCCGGTGGCGCTCTGCGCCGCCGGCCGCCGTCGTGTCCGGCGCCTGTCCGGCCGCAGGGTCGGTCCGCCGGCCGGCCCAGTGACGCTGCGTCCCGTGCTTGACGCGGGCATAGCCGGCAGGTTAAAACACGTCTTGAACTAAGGCATTGCCGATCGGCGGTCGGTCGCGCCCCGGTTCCGCTGCCGCGCGTTCGCCTCGTCCATCCCGCAAGGAGTGGCCGGGCGGTTCCCCGCTGCCCGCCATCCCCAGGTTGAAAGGCGGAGTCGCATGGCCTTGTCCTTCGCGTCCCCACGCGGCAGACCCCGGACGCGCCCGCTCGCCGCGGCCGGAGCCGCCGCCCTGCTGGGCGCGGCCGGCCTGCTGATCGTGCAACCGGCGCCGGCGCGCGCCGCCGGCGAGACGGTCAACATCTGGCTCACCAGCACCGACGACGCCGCCGGCCGGCACGTCACCCGCGGCCTGCAGCAGCAGGCGCCGATCGCGTTCAGCGCGGGTACCGGCGGCAGCGGCCAGAACATCAGCGTCGACGAGAACACCCGCTACCAGCAGTTCATCGGTGCCGGTGCCTCGTTCACCGACACCGCCGCCTGGCTGATGAACAGCAGCGGCGCGCTGTCGGCGGCCACCCGCAACGACACCATGACCAAACTGTTCAGCCCGACCGCCGGCATCGGCCTGGCCTGGCTGCGCAACCCGATGGGCTCGTCCGACCTGGCCCGGTTCAACTACTCCTACGACGACATGCCGGCCGGGCAGACCGACCCGGGCCTGGCCCGGTTCTCCATTGCGCACGACCTGGCCGACGTGCTGCCGCTGACCAGGCAGGCCCGGTCGCTGAACCCGAACCTCAAGGTGATGGCGGTGCCGTGGAGCGCGCCGCCGTGGATGAAGGACAACGACAACGTCGTCGGCGGCTGGCTCGAGTCGCAGTTCTACCCCGCGTACGCCCAGTACTTCGTCAAGTACATCCAGGCGTACCAGGCCCAGGGGGTGCCGATCGACTACGTCTCCCCGCAGAACGAGCCGACCTGCTGCGCCGGCTACGCGTCGATGAACTGGAACGGCAACGGGCTGGACTTCTTCCTGCGCAGCAACCTGCTGCCGGCGTTCCGGGCCGCCGGGATCAACACCAAGGCACTCGTGCTGGACTGGAACTGGAGCAACTACAACGACTTCGGCTCGGTTCCGCTGAACGACGCCGCGCTGCGCAACGACCCGCTGTTCGGCGGCATCGCCTGGCACGGCTACGGCGGTGACGTCGCGCTGCAGACGACGATCCACAACCAGTTCCCGGCGGTGAGCGCGTTCGACACCGAGCACTCCGGCGGCACCTGGATCGCCAACCAGCAGCAGGAGGACATGCGCAACATCGTCGACTACACCCGCAACTGGGGCCGCACGGTGACCAAGTGGAGCCTCGCGGTGGACCAGAACATGGGCCCGCACGCCGGCGGCTGCGGCACCTGCACCGGCCTGATCACCGTCCACAATGGAGACGGCCGGAGCGGGCAGGTCGACTACACGATCGAGTACTACTCGATGGGCCACCTGACGAAGTTCGTCAAGCCCGGCGCGTTCCGGATCGCCTCCACCGCGAACACCAGCGTGCCGAACGTGGCCTGGATCAACCCGGACGGCTCCAAGGCGCTGGTCGCCTACAACGACACCGGCAGCGCGCAGACGGTTCGGGTGAACTGGGGCGGCCAGTCGTTCGCGTACAACCTGCCGACCAAGACGACCGCGACCTTCACCTGGTCCGGCACCCAGGCCGGCGGCGGCGCGCGTACCGGGCAGATCACCGGGCTGGCCGGTAAGTGCGTGGACGTGGCCGGCGGCTCGACCGCGAACGGCGCCGCCGTGCAGCTGTTCGGCTGCAACGGCAGCGCGGCGCAGCAGTGGACGATGGGCACCGACGGGACCGTGCGGGCGCTGGGCAAGTGCCTGGACGTCACCGCGGCGTCCACCGCGGACGGTGCCAAGGTGCAGTTGTTCGACTGCAACGGCACCGGGGCCCAGTCCTGGAGCGCGACCGCCGGGCGCGACCTGGTGAACGTGGCCTCGAACAAGTGTCTGGACGTCACCGGCAACTCCTCCGCCGACGCCACCCGGCTGCAGATCTGGACCTGCACCGGCGCGGCCAACCAGAAGTGGACGGTCCCGAGCGCATGAGACTTCATCGAACCGCCCGCGTCCTCGCCGCGGCGACCCTGGCGGTCGCCGGCGGCCTCACCGCCGCGGTACTGACCGGCGCCACGCCGGCCGGTGCCGCCGACCCGGTCGGCCAGATCACCGGACTGGCCGGCAAGTGCGTCGACGTGGCGGCCGCGAGCACCGCGAACGGCACCGCCGTGCAGTTGTTCACCTGCAACGGGACCGCCGCGCAGAGCTGGACGATGGCGGCCGACGGCAGCGTCCGGGCGCTCGGCAAGTGCCTGGACGTGACCGCGGCCTCCACCGCGGACGGCGCCAAGGTGCAGTTGTACGACTGCAACGGCACTGGCGCTCAGCAGTGGCGCTACAGCACTGCCCGCGACCTGGTGAACCCGGCCGCGAACAAGTGTCTGGACGTCACCGGCAACTCCGCCGCCGACGCCACCCGGCTGCAGATCTGGACCTGCACCGGCGCCGCGAACCAGAAGTGGACGGCGCCCACGGGCGGCACCACCACCCCGCCCACCGGGGTGGCCGGCGAGCAGGTGGCGCCGTACCTGTACGAGGGCTGGGGCAACCCGCCGGACCCGCGCACCGTGCAGAACGCGACCGGCGTCCGCTGGTTCACGATGGCGTTCATCCTCTCCAACGGCACCTGCAACCCGCAGTGGGACGGCGGCCGGGCGCTCACCGGCGGGGTGGACCAGTCCACCATCAACTCGATCCGGGCCGGCGGTGGTGACGTGATGCCGTCCTTCGGCGGCGCGTCCGGCAACAAGCTGGAGCGCAGTTGCACCACGCCGGCGGCGCTGGCCGGTGCGTACCAGCGGGTGATCAACGCGTACGCGCTGCGGGCGATCGACGTCGACATCGAGACCGACGCCTACGCCGACGGGGCCATCCAGCAGCGCACCGTGGACGCGTTGAAGATCGTCCGGGCGAGCAACCCGGGCCTGCACATCTACGTGACGTTCCCGAGTGGACCGTCCGGGCCGGACAACACGATGATCGGCAGGGCGGCGGCCAGCGGGTTCGCCGCGGACGGCTGGAGCATCATGCCGTTCGACTTCGGCGGGGCCGGCCAGAACATGGGCACGCTGACCGTGCAGGCCACCGAGGGTCTGAAGAACCGGCTGGTGGCGGCGTTCGGCTATTCGGCCGACACGGCCTACCGGCACTCCGGTATCTCGTCCATGAACGGCATCACCGACGTGCAGGAGACCGTCACGCAGGCGAACTTCCAGACGATCCTGGCCTACGCGCAGCAGCACCACCTGGCCCGGCTGACGTTCTGGTCGGTGAACCGGGACCGGCCGTGCACCGGCGGCGTGGCCGACAGTTGCAGCGGCATCGGCCAGGCAGCCTGGGACTTCACCCGGATCTTCGCCCAATACCGCGGCTGATCGGCACCAGGGCCGCCCCGGCAGCACTGCCGGGGCGGCCCGCTGTCCACATCGGACACCCTCGTGGCGGCTCTCGGGCAGCCGTCGCGCCCACCCCGACCCACCGTCCACCCGACCACCCGGGAGGAACCCATGACGACGCCCGATCCCGGCACGCTAACGCGGCGACGCCGCCGCACCACCCTGCCCGCGCTCGTCATGGCCGCGCTGGCCGGGCTGACCGGCGGCGCGCTGGTGGCGACGACCCCGGCCGCCGCCGCGGACACGCTGCTCTCGCAGGGAAAGCCGGTCACCGTCTCGTCCACCGAGTCGGCCGCGTTCCCCGGCTCGGCCGCGGTGGACGGGGACGCCGGGACCCGCTGGTCCAGCGCGTTCGCCGATCCACAGTGGATCCAGATCGACCTGGGCAGCAGCCAGCCGCTGACCAGCGTGGTGCTGCGCTGGGAGGCCGCGTTCGGCCGCGGGTACCAGATCCAGGTCTCGGCCAACGCGTCCACCTGGACCACGGTCTACTCGACGTCGACCGGGCCGGGCGGCACCGAGACGCTGCCGGTCAGCGGCACCGGCCGGTACGTGCGGATGCTGGGCAGCGCGCGGGCCACCCAGTACGGCTACTCGCTCTGGGAGTTCCAGGTCTTCGGGCCCGGCACCGGCGGCGGTAGCGCGACGCTGCTGTCCTACGGCAAGCCGGGTGTCGCGTCCTCGTCCCAGAACGACGGCGGCTGCGGCAACTGCACGCCGGCCAAGGCACTCGACCGCGATCCGGCCACCCGCTGGGCCACCGCCGCCGGCACCGGCTGGGTCGACCCCGGCTGGATCTACGTCGACCTCGGCGCCACCGCGACGATCTCGCAGGTCGTCCTGCAGTGGGACCCGGCCTACGCGACCGCGTACCAGCTGCAGACCTCGGCCGACGCGGCGAACTGGACGACGATCTACTCGACCGCCGCCGGGCACGGCTTCCGGGAGGCCGTCAACGTGACCGGCACCGGCCGGTACGTGCGGATGTTCGGCACCGCCCGGGGCAGCCCGTACGGCTACTCGCTCTGGGAGTTCCAGGTGTACGGCACCGGCGGCGCCCCGACCGCACCGCCCGCGCTGCCGCCGAACGTCACGTTCCCGGCCACCCGGCTGGTCTTCGGCGACGAGTTCAACACCCCGGCCGGGTCCACTCCGGACGGTGCGAAGTGGACACCGGAGACCGGGCCCGGGGTGAACAACGAACTGGAGTACTACACCAACAACCGCAACGCCGCCACCGACGGCGCCGGCAACCTGGTGCTGGAGGTGCGCCGGGAGACCACCGCCGGTTCCAGCTGCCCCGGCGGGCCGTGCCAGTACACCTCGGCCCGGCTGAACACCGCGTCCCACTTCAGCTTCACGTACGGGCACGTGGAGGCGCGGATCAAGGTCTCCGGTACGGCCGGGTTGTGGCCGGCGTTCTGGCTGCTCGGGGCGAACTTCTCGACGGTGAGCTGGCCGGCCTGCGGCGAGATCGACATCATGGAGCACGTCGGCAGGGCGCCGAACGCGGTCTACTCCACGCTGCACGCGCCGGCCTACAACGGCGGCAACGGCTTCGGCGCACCGTTCACGATCGGCGGTGACTTCGCCAGCGCATTCCACACCTACGCGGTCGACTGGGACTCCACCCACATGACGTTCTACGTCGACGGTACCGCGTTCTTCACGGTGAACAAGGCCAGCCTGGAGACCAGCCGCGGACCCTGGGTCTACGACCACCCGTTCTTCCTGCTCCTGAACAACGCGATCGGCGGCGACTTCCCCGGCCCGCCGGACGGCAGCACCGTGCTGCCGCAGCGGATGTCCATCGACTACGTGCGCGTGTTCCAGTGAACTAAAGGTCGGCAGGGGCTGGGCCGGCGACGCACCGGTTGGTCAGCCGGCCCACCCCGTCGATCTCGACGGTGACCTCGTCACCGTCGGCCAGCAGCACCGGCGGATCGCGGAAGACACCGACGCCGGACGGGGTTCCGGTGGCGATCACGTCGCCGGGCAGCAGCGGGAACGCGGCCGAGCAGTGCGCGATGATCGCGGCGACCGGATGCACCATCTGCTTGGTGTTGGCCGACTGCATGGTCACGCCGTTCACCAGGCAGCGGATCGGCAGCGCCTGCGGGTCGGCCACCTCGTCGGCGGTGACCAGGGCGGGGCCCAGCGGGCAGAACGTGGCCAGCGACTTCCCGCGCACCCACTGCCCGTCACCGAACTGCAGGTCGCGCGCCGAGACGTCGTTCAGGCAGGTGTAGCCCAGGACGTGGTCGAGGGCCCGGTCGGTCGGCACCTGCCAGGCCCGGCGGCCGATCACCACCGCCAGCTCGGCCTCCCAGTCGACCTGCGTCGCCAGCCCGGTCGACCAGCGGATCTGGTCCGCCGGGCCGATCACCGAGCCGGTGTGCTTCATGAAGATCAGCGGCTCCGCCGGCAGCTCGCCGTCGCCCTCGGCGGCGTGGTCGGCGTAGTTCTTGCCGATGCAGACGATGTTCCGCGGCCGCGGCACCGGGGCCAGCAGCCGGACCGAGCCGACCGGCACCCGCCGGGTCGCCGACCGCAGCGCGGCCAGGCCCGCGTCCACATCGGACAGCAGCTCCTCGGCGACGCGTGGCCCGGCGGCCGGGACGGCCACCTCGTCGCCGGCCAGCACGCCGAGCCGCTCGGCCCCGTCCAGCTGCACGGTCACGATCCGCATGGGTCTCCTCAGTCGTCCGGCCGCGCGGCGGCCCGGTCATCGGCGGCGCTGTCACCCGGCCGCGGGCCGGCCTGGTCGCCCGGCCGCGCAGCGGCTGGGTCGGCCGGCCGTGCGGCGGCGATGTCGTCCAGTATCCGGGCCGGGATCGGCTCGGTCAGCGCGGTGTGCGCGGCCCGCACCTCGTCCGGCGTGCGCGCTCCGATCAGGACGGAGGTCACCGCCGGATGCCGGGCGGCGAACGCGGTCGCGGCCCGGGCCAGCGGCAGGCCGTGCCGGCGGCTGGCGGCGGCGAACGCGGCCGCCCGTTCCAGCACCGACCGGGCCGCCGGCCGGTAGTCGTAGGTGGCCGAGCCGTCCGGATGGTCCTGGCCGAGCAGGCCGGAGTTGAGCACCCCGCCGAGCAGCACGCTCACCCCGCGCTGCTGGCAGAGCGGGAACAGGGTCGCGCCGGCGCTGCGGTCCAGCAGCGTCCACCGGCCGGCCACCAGCAGGACGTCCACATCGGACTCGCGGACGAACCGCTCGGGCCCGGCCACCTGGTTCATCCCGACCCCGATCGCACCGACCACGCCTTCGGCACGCAGTTGCGCCAGCGCCGGCAGCGCCCCGGTCAGCGCCTGCTCGACGTGCTCGTCCGGGTCGTGTACCAGCGCTATGTCCAGCCGGTCCAGCCCGAGCCGGTCCAAACTGGACTCGACACTGCGGCGCACGCCGTCGGCGCTGTAGTCGCGGACCCGGCGCAGCGGCGAGCGCACCGCGAACCCCTCGGCGTCCGGGCGGGCCCGCCCGTCCGGGTACGGTTCGAGCAGCCGGCCGACCTTGGTGCTGACGATCACGTCCGCCCGCGGCACGCCGGTCAGCAGCCGGCCGAGCCGGCGCTCAGCCAGGCCGAGCCCGTAGTGCGGCGCCACGTCGAACAGCCGCACGCCGAGATCCCAGGCGGTCCGGAACGTCTCGGCCGCCTGCTCGTCGGTGATCTCCCGGTAGAGGTTGCCGAACGGGGCGCAACCCAGGCCGAGCGGGCCGACCCGCGCCGGCAGCGTCATCCCTTGACCGCGCCGACGGTCTGGCCGCGCATCAGGTACTTCTGCGCGCCGATGAACACCACGATCACCGGCAGCATCGTAACGAACGTGGCCAGCGAGAGCTGCGGCATGTAGAGCTTCACGTCCAGCCCGGCCGCGGTGGTCGGGTCGAACAGCGGGCTGCTGCCGATCAGCTGCTGCAACCCGACCGAGACCGTCGCGTGGTCGGTCAGCGGCAGCAGCACCAGCGGCAGGAAGTAGTTCGTCCAGGCGGCCACGAACGCGAAGAACGCGGTCAGCGCGACGGCCTGATTGGACAGTGGCACCGCGACCCGGAAGAAGATGCCCAGCTCGCTCAGCCCGTCCACGCGGCCGGCCTCGACCAGCTCGTACGGCAGCGCGGTGGCGAAGTGGATGTAGGCCAGGTACACGCCGAACGGGAAGAAGCCCATGATGACGATCACCGGCCACAGCTGGTCGATCGCGCCGACCGCGCTGACCTCCAGGAACAGCGGGATCACCAGCACCGTGTTCGGCATCACCATCAGCACCAGGGTGAGGAACCGCAGCAGCCGGCGGCCGCGGAACCGCAGCCGGGCCATCGCGTACCCGGCCGGGATACCAGCGACCACCGCGAGCACCGCGCCGCCGATCGAGACCACCAGCGAGTTGACGATCCAGTGCAGGAACACGCCGTTGTTGAAGTCGAGCACGGTACGCCAGCTGTTCCGGGCATTGCCCAGCGAGACGCCGGTGACACCGAGCGGGCCGCGGCCGGCGACCCCGGTGTCGGTCTGCGCCCGGAAGCCGGTGAGCAGGAAGCCGAGGATCGGGTACGCGAACAGGAACGCGACCGCGGCCAGCGTGACCAGCCGGGCCAGCCGGCCGGGTGACCAGCCGGCCCGGGCGTTGGTCGCGGCCCGGGAACCCACCGGGACGTCGGTGCTGGTCACGCCGTCACCTCTCCTCGGCGAACAGCCCGCTGCGGAACACCACGAGCAGCCCGAGGACCAGCGTGATGAGCAGCAGCAGGACGGACATCGCGGCGGCCGCCGGCAGGTCGAGGATCTGGTAGGCGTAGGTGTAGCTGAGCTGGTTCGGCGTGTACTGCGGCGAGATCAGCCCGTGCGTGGCCTGGCTGAGCACCTGCGGCTCCAGGAACAGCTGGAAGCCGTACGCGATGTTCAGCAGCGCCATGTAGCCCAGCCAGGGCCGGATGATCGGCAGCTTCACCCGCCAGGCCACCTGCCAGGCATTCGCACCGTCCAGAGTGGCCGCTTCCAGCACGTCGTCGGAGATGCCGTTCAGGCCACCGTTGACGACCACCAGCCAGGTGCCGGCGCCCTGGAAGAACAGCATCGAGGCCAGCACCACCGGCAGGTTGCCGGGGCTGGCCACCTCGTTGAGCGTCTCGTAGCCGAAGCCGCGCCAGAGGAAGTCCAGCGGGCTCTGGCCGGGGTTGAGCAGGTAGAGCCAGAGCATGAAGTTGGCGATGCCGGCCAGCGCCCCGGGCAGGTAGTAGATGAACCGCACGGTGGCGCCGAACCGGTTCGGCGTCGCGTGCACCAGCAGCGCCAGGCCGACCACGCCGATCATCATGATCGGCAGCCAGACCGCCATCACGGTGAGGATGTTCGTGAACGTATCCACGAACCGGAAGTCGTTGGTGACCCGCTGGAAGCTGGTCAGCCCGCCGAACCTGGTGCCGGTCTCGTCCTGCAGGCTCTTCACGATCGCGTAGCCGGCCGGGATCAGCCCGCCGACCAGCAGCAGCACGACGTACGGCGCGACCAGGATCGCGGCGCCGCGGGACTCGTGCCGCGACGCGTAGCCGCGGCGGCGCGGCCGGGCCGGCGCGGCCCGCCCGGTCGCCGCGGCTGGGGCCGGGCGCGGCTGTTCGACGTCCCGGTCTGTCGTCCCGTCCAGCCTCATGCTCGCTACCCCTGCCGCTGCCGCTGCCCGCCCCTGCCCCGGCCTGCCGCTACCGCTACGAGGTCGTGACGACCTGGTAGCCGAACGTCTTCGCCTCGTTGTTCAGCCGCTTGCCGAAGGCGTCCCAGCCGGCGCTTAGATCCTTGCCCTGGGTCAGCAGCGGGGTGACGGTCTGGGTCCAGATGCCGCCGGTGTTGTAGAGCATGTAGGCGTGCTTCGGCCGGACGATGTCGACGGCGGCCTTGAACGCCTTGGCCGAGGTCTCGAAGTCGGCCAGGTAGCCGACGCTGGACTGCTTCTGCAGCCACTCGTCCTGGATCGGCCCGTACGCCGGCAGGCCGGTGGTCAGCTCCACCTGCCAGGCCGGGTCGCTGGCCACGAACTTGGCGAACACCAGCGTGTTCTCCAGTTGCTTGCCCTTGATGTGGCTGGAGACGCCCCACAGGCCGCCGCCCTCGTCACCGGTGTACCCCTGCGCGTCGTCGGACCACTTCAGCGGCGCGGTCGCGGTCATCTGCCTGGCCGGGATCTTCCAGGTGTCGCGGAACAGGTAGTTGCCCCACCAGACCGCGCCCGGGCTCATCGCCAGCTTCTGCCCGACCTTGGCCGCGGCCGGGTCGAAGATGCCGACCGGGGACAGCGCCTTGGCCGCGACCAGTTTGTCCACAAGCGACACCGCCCGGCCGCAGAGCGGATCGGTCAGGTCGATGTGCACCTTGGTTTCCGACAGCCGGTCGTTGGTCGGGCAGCCGCTGGCCCAGAGGTAGCGGTCCGGGGCGTAGGCGTCGCCGAGCATGCCGCTGAGGTAGCCCGGGTGCTCCTGGGCAATCTTCACCGCCAGCGTGGCGTACTCGTCCCAACTGGTCGGCGGGGTGTACTTCCACTTCTTGAACAGCTCGGCGTTGTACCAGAACACGTCCGGCGCGGCGTCGTTGCGCACGCACCGGATCTTGCTGTCGATCACGCAGGGCGCTATCGAGGCGCTCGAGTAGCCCGAGATCGTGTCCTTCATGTCGGTGCTCAGGTCGCGGGCGAAGTCGATCTTCGAGCTGGTCGCCCAGGCGATGTCGTCGTTGGACGGGAAGAAGATCGCGTCCGGCCAGCCCTTGCCGGCCTGGTTGAACAGGGAGAACTTCTGCTGCAGCGCGGTGCTGCCGACGTTGCCGTCGATCGTGTTCATGGTGAGCTGGATCTCCGGGTGGGCCTTCTTGAACGCCTCCACCGCCGGCACCCGGGGCGCGTCCACCCAGACCGTGATCGCGCCGCCGGAGTCGCTCGCATTGTCCCGCTGCTCGCCGCTGCCGGTGCTGCCGCCGGCACCGGTGGACGAGCCGCACGCGGCGAGCGCGACGGCCAGCACAGCGGCACCGGACGCGGTCAGCCAGCGTCGGGCCGTCCGCTGCCGGATCGATGCTTTCATGTCGCGCTCCTGGAAGTATCTGGTCCGGTAAGGACGGTCAGCGGTAGACAGCTCGGGCCGACCGGCTCGAAAGCCTTGTAGGTCAGGACGAACTCCTGGTGCCCCATCGCCTCGCTGGCGGTCTGCTCGCCGGCCGCCACCCGGCGGATCAGGTCGAGGATCTCGGCACCGACCTGGTCCAAAGTGGACCGCCCCTCCAGCACCGCGCCGGCGTCGACGTCCATGTCCTCGGCCATCGCCCGGTAGGTCTGCGGGTTCGCACACACCTTCACCAGCGGCGAGATCGCCGAGCCGACCACCGAGCCGCGCCCGGTGGTGAACAGGATCAGCTGCGCACCGCAGGCCATCAGCTCGGCCGCCTCGGCGTTGTCGTTGATGTTCGGGAAGCCCCAGCGGACCTCCCCGTCCGGCACCACGTCGAGCAGGTACAGGCCCGGGGCGGGGGCCCGGTCGCCCGGCTTGAGCAGCCCGCTGATCGGCGCGCTCCCGCTCTTGCTGTACGCGCCGAGCGACTTCTCCTCGATGGTGGTCAGCCCGCCCTCGGCGTTGCCCGGGGCGAAGCTGCCGTGCCCGAGCGTGGTGTAGTACGCCTCCGCCTTCTGCACCGCGCCGACCAGTTCGGCGCCCAGTTCCGGGGTGATCGCGCGGTCGCGCATCATGTACTCGCAGCCGATCAGCTCGCCGGTCTCCTCGAAGATCGCGGTGCCACCGGCCGCGACCAGCCGGTCGAACGCGACCCCCACCGCCGGGTTCGCGGTGATCCCGCTGGTGCTGTCCGAACCGCCGCAGATCGTGCCGACCACCAGGTCGGACAGCTCGACCGGCACCTGCTCGAGCGCGTCCAGCTGGGCCCGGGCCCGGGCCACCCAGGCCCGGCCGCGCTCGATCGTGCTGCGGGTGCCGTGCTCCTGCTGGATCACCAGGGTCGCGACCGGCCGGCCGGTGGCTCGCACCGCCGCCTCCAGCCCGGCCCGGTCGAAGCCTTCGCAGCCGAGCGAGACCAGCAGCGCGCCGCCGACGTTCGGGTGCGTGGTCAGCCGGCGCAGCATCATCGCGGCGTAGTCGTTCGGGTAGCAGCCGCCGAAGCCGATCACCTGCACGTCGTCGTCGAACGCCGCCGCGATCCGGCCGGCCACGTGGTGCGCGCACTCGACCAGGTAGGCCACCACGATCACGTTGCGGATGCCCTTGCGGCCGTCGCTGCGCGGGTAGCCCCGCATCACGCCTCCCCCCGCCGGTGCGTCCGCAGGTACTGGCTCTCCAGGTTGTGCACGTGCACCACCTCACCTCGCCCGATCGGTACGGTGGCCCGGCCGATCGGCATGCCCAGCCGGTGCACGATGTCGCCGGCGGCCAGGTCGCGCGCGGCCAGCTTGAACCCGGTCGGGATGTCGGCGGCAGCGGCGACCTCGGTGCCGGCACCCAGTTGCAGCGGCTCGCCGGCCGCGATCGGGCGGGCCGCGATCAGCACGTCGTCAGCCTCCCGGAGGCGGAGCAGCTGCGGGTGGACCGGTGTCACAGCACCCCCCAGCGCTGCCAGACCTGGTGCAGCGAAGCACCGTCCAGCAGCGCGCGCAGCACGTCGCGCTCGGCGCCGGCCCGGCGCAGCGCCCGCTCCAGCACCGGGTCGATCACGTCCCGGGGCACCACCACGACGCCGTCCCGGTCGGCCAGCACCAGGTCGCCCGGGGCGATCACGACGCCGGCCAGCTCGACCGGGGCGCCGGTCTCGACCACCCGCATCCGGCCGGCGAAGTCGACCGGACGGGTGCCGGCGGCGAACAACGGGTAGCCCAGCGCGGCGACCTTGGCCACGTCGCGCACCGGGCCGTCGCAGATCGTGCCGACCGCGCCGCGGCCGATCGCGGCGGCGGAGAACAGCTCACCCCAGTAGCCGGTGCGGTCGTCCGGGCCGGTCGCGACCACGGCCAGGTCGCCCGGTTCCAGCCCGTCCACGAAGCTCATCATCGGGCCGTACGGATCGGCGCCGGGCGGGTCGATATCGACGGCGTTCGCGACGGTATCGACGGGCACTGTATCGACGGGCACGGTCTCGACCGCCCCGATCTCGACCGGGACAGCCTCGCCCGGGGCAACCTCGACCGACACGGTCCCGACGGACCCGGTCCCGACGGACCCGGTCCCGACGGACCCGGTGTCGACGGGCGCGAAGCGGACCGTGCGGGCCCGGCCGAGTGCGTGGGCACCGGGCCAGACCGGGCCTAACCCGGGCCGTAACACCTGGTGGCGCCGACCGACCTCGTCCAGCGAGTCGGCCAGGATGGCCGAGGTGAGGGGGGCCAGCTCCGCGGCGGGCACGCCGACACCGGGTGGTTGACCTGCGGCTAGGACAAACGCTTGTTCATCCATACAGCCGGACTGTAGACCCAGATGTCGGCAGTGTGAAGGGGCAAGAGCAGCGACAGAAAATCGTTACCTCAAGGAGTCGGCGCTAGGCCGTCCGGGTGGCGCGCTGGCACCCCCTCGGGTTGCTTGACACCACATAGCGACACGGCTCTAATGAACAAACGATTTCGTGCTCGGGCGCGCGCCGCGCGGCCCGGACGACGCGCGCCGCGCGGTGCGGAGTGGAGCTGGCTTCGGATGACTGGTGCTGTCGGGGCGGAACCCCCAACCGCGACCCCGGCCCCTGGCCCGCTGGACGGCATGCTCGTGCTGGACTTCAGCCAGTTCCTGGCCGGCCCGGTGGCCGCGATGCGGCTCGGCGACCTCGGCGCCCGGGTGATCAAGATCGAGCGGCCGGATGTCGGCGACCTCGGCCGGACGCTGGCCTTCGGTGGCATCGTCGCGGACGGCGACACGCTCTCGTTCCACATCATGAACCGGAACAAGGAGAGCCTGGCCGCCGACCTCAAGGACGCCCGCGGGCTGGCGCTGGTGCGCGCCCTGGTGGCCCGCGCGGATGTGCTGATCCAGAACTTCCGGCCCGGCGTGATGGAACGGATCGGGCTCGACTACCCCAGCCTGCGCGGCCTGAACCCGCGGCTGGTCTACGGCAGCGTCACCGGCTTCGGCGACACCGGCCCCTGGCGCGACCGGCCCGGCCAGGATCTGCTGGCCCAGTCGATATCCGGGCTACCCTGGCTGAACGGCCAGCACGACCAGGGCCCGGTGCCGGTCGGGCTGAGCGTGGCCGACCTGCTCGCCTCCGTCCACCTGGCACACGGGGTGACCGCGCTGCTGCTCCGCCGGGAACGCACCGGCCTGGGCGGTCTGGTCGAGACCAGCCTGCTGGAAGGCATGCTCGACCTGCAGTTCGAACTGCTCAGCGCGCACCTGACCGATCCGCAGGTGACGGTGCGGCGCGGCGGTCCGCACGGCGCGAACGCGTTCCTGTCCGCGCCGTACGGCACCTACCCGACCAGCGACGGCTACCTGGCGCTGGCGATGAACCCAGTGCCACGGATCGGTGAGCTGATCGGGCTGGCCGCGCTGGCCCGGTTCACCGACCCGCAGACCTGGTGGTCACACCGGGTCGAGATCGAGGGCCTGCTCGCCACCCACCTGGCCACCGAGCCGACCCAGCACTGGCTCGACCGGCTCGACCCGGCCGGGGTCTGGTGCGCGCCGGTGCTGACCCTGCCGGAACTGGTCCGGCACGAGGGCTTCACCGCGCTGCGGATGGCGCAGCAGACCCAGCGGGCACCGCTGGCCGGCGGCGACCCGGTGCGGTTGACCACCACCCGCAGCCCGCTGCGCATCGACGGTCAGCTGCTCACCCGGCCGGCCGGCTCGCCCCGCCTCGGCGAACACACCACGGCGATCGAGGCCGAGTTCGGGGTGGCCGCCCCGCCGGCCCGGTCGGCATGACCGTCCTGCGCGGCATCACCTGGGATCACCCGCGCGGCCTGGCCAGCGTCCGGGGCGCCGCGGCGGCCTGGCGGCGGGAACACCCGGACAGCCGGGTGGAGTGGGACGTGCGCAGCCTGCAGGGGTTCGCCGACCAGCCGCTGGAGTCGCTGGTCGCCGGGTACGACCTGGTGGTACTGGATCACCCGCACATCCCGGTGGCACACGCCGAGGGCCTGCTGCTGCCGCTGGACGGCACCGGCCACGACGCCGAGCTGGCCGACCTCGCGGCCAACTCGGTCGGGCTGTCGCACCGCAGCTACCAGCACGGCGGCCACCAGTACGGGCTGGCCATCGACACCGCCGCGCAGGTGGCCGTGTACCGGCCCGACCTGCTGGCCGAGCCACCGTCCGGCTGGGGCGAAGTGCTCGAGCTGGCCCGGGCCGGTCGGGTGCTCTGGCCGGCGAAACCGGTGGACGCGATCTCCAGCTTCCTCACCCTGTGCGCGAACTCCGGCGCCCCGGTCACCGCCGGTGGCGGCTTCGCCGACCCGGACGCCGGCGCCGCCGCGCTGGACCTGATGTGCCGGCTGGCCACCCTCGTCCCGGCCGGGTGCCTGACCGAGAACCCGATCCAGACCGCCGAGCGGCTGTCCACCCGCGACGACTGGTGGTACGCCCCGCTGGCGTTCGGCTACACGAACTACAGCCGGGCCGGGTTCCGTCCACATCGTCTGGCCTATGTGGACATTCCGGCCGGTGCGGCCGGGGTGGCCGGCTCCTGCCTCGGTGGTGCCGGAATCGCCGTCCCGGCCCGCACCGCGCAGGCCGGGGCGGCCGTCGAGCACGCGTTCTGGCTGGCCAGCGAGACAGTGCAGCGCGGGCCGTACTACGCCTGCGGCGGGCAACCCGGGCACGACGCCGCCTGGCGGGACGACGCGCTCAACCTGGACAGCCTCGACTTCTTCCGCAACACCCGCCGGACGCTGGACGGCGCCTGGCTGCGGCCCCCCTACCCCGGCTGGCTGGACGTGCAGGACCGCGTCGGCACGCTGGTGAACGCCGTGCTGGCCGGCGAACTGACGATCGAGGCCTGCCTGCGCGGCGCGGAAGCCGCGTACGCCGGCTCGCTGACCGGCCGAGCGGAGGCACCCCGGTGAAAGAGGCACATCGGTGAAGGTGGACGAACGGTTCTTCGAGGACATCGAGATCGGCCTGGTCCGCACCAGCACCGGCCGGACGATCACCGAGGCGGACGTGGTGCTGCACGCCGGCCAGACCGGCGACCTGTTCCCGCACCACATGGACGCGCACTGGTGCGCCAGCCAGCCGTTCGGCCGCCGGATCGCCCACGGCACGCTGGTCATGTCGGTCGCGGTCGGAATGACCGCCGGCGACATCAACCCGCGCTCGATCAGCTACGGCTACGACAGGGTGCGCTTCATCCGGCCGGTCCACATCGGCGACACGATCACCGTCCGGGCCGAGACAACCGGCAAGCGCGACCACCGCAGCAGGCCGGCCGAGTTCGGGTACCTGGAGGAACAGGTGACCGCGACCAACCAGGACGGCGATACGGTGATCGCGCTGGTGCACCTGTACCTGGTCGAGAAGCGCCCGCGCTGACCGCCGAGGAGGCTGCCATGGGCAAGGTCGTCGTCGTCACCGGCGCCGCATCCGGCATCGGCCGCAGCATCGCCCGCCGGCTGGCCGCCGACGGGCACGCGATCGCCGGCGTCGACATCGACCCGGCCGGCCTGGCCGCCACGGTCGAGGAGCTGACCGCCGCCGGCACGCCGGCCACGGCGATCGTCGCGGACGTCGTGCCGGCCGACGCGTTCGACCGCGTCGTGCCGGCCGTCCAGGCCGCGCTGGGCCCGATCGACGTGCTCTGCAACGTGGCCGGCGTCGGCGTGGCCGAGCCGCTGCTGACGACGTCCACTGTGGACTGGGACCGGATCTTCGCGGTGAACGTGCGGGCGGCGTTCCATTCCTGCAAGGCGGTGCTGCCCGGGATGCTGGCACGCGGCGGCGGCATCATCGTGAACATCGCCTCGGTGGCCGGGGTGGTGGCGATCCGCGACCGGGCCGCCTACACCGCGAGCAAGTTCGCGCTGGTCGGGCTGACCAAGTCGATCGCCGCCGACTATGCCGGCCAGGGGATCCGGGTGAACGCGATCTGCCCCGGTACGGTCGAGACCGAGTGGATCGGCAAGATCGTCGCGAACGCGCCCGACCCGGCGGCGACCCGGGCCGCGATGGCCGCCCGGCAACTCGACGGCCGGATGGGCAGCCCGGAGGAGGTGGCCGAGGGCGTGGCGTTCCTGGTACACGACCGGGGCCGGTTCATGAACGGCGCCGCGCTGGTGATGGACGGCGGCCTGAGCGCGGTCTGACCGATGCGCTCAGCCAGCCGCCGCGCTCAGCCGGCCAGCCGCTGCGCGGCGCCGGTGCGGATCGAGGCGTACAGCGCGTCCACCACCCGCAGCGTGCCGACATTCTCCCGGCCGGACGAGCGCGGCGGCTGCCCCGTCGCGACCGCGTTCAGCAGCGAGGCCATCGGCCCGAGGAACGCGTCCGGGATCCACCGGGTGGTCACCGGGTAGGGCACCCAGCCATCGGTCGGCACCACCGCGCTGCTGACGTCCACTGTGTCCGGTCGGCCGTGCGGGTAGTCGTAGAGCAGGCCGAGGGTGCCCCGGATCGAGCCCTGGCTGCCGTCGATGCGGAACTCGGCGGCGTTGTCAGCACGGTCGTTCTCGTGGTTCGCGTGCACAATGGACAGTGCGCCGGACGGGTAGGTCGCGGTGCTGATCGTGCGGGTCTCGCCGGTCGGCGCCTGCCCCGGGGTGCGGCCGCCGGCGCAGAACACGGTCTCCGGCTCGCCGAGGAACCAGCGCACGACGTCGTGGTAGTGGATGGAGTGGTTGCTGATCTCCAGCCGCGGCGTGGCCAGCATCCAGGGCCAGTCCCGCCACTCGGTCCAGATGTTGACGGTGATGGACATCGCGGTCAGCTCACCGAGCCAGCCGGCCT
>Ga0307499_10000085_pt1 | contig 32404 bp, 32 predicted proteins | sample 13_S_MG_FD_201363 | JGI IMG/M metagenome (GOLD analysis project Ga0307499, IMG submission 201363) | Soil microbial communities from Populus trichocarpa stands in riparian zone in the Pacific Northwest, United States - 13_S | ecosystem: Environmental > Terrestrial > Soil > Riparian zone > Trees... | reverse complement strand
GGTTGGAGCGCGGACTGCGGCTGCTCGGACTCGTCGCCATCTTCGATCCACCCCGCGCGTCGGCCGCCGCGACGATCGCCGCGTGCCGGGCCGCCGGGATCACCCCGATCCTGATCACCGGCGACCATCCGGCCACCGCTCGCGCGATCGCCACCGAACTGGGCATCATCGCGCCCGGCGAGCCGGTCGTCGACTGCCGCCAGCCGCCCGTCGACCGGAACGGGCCATGTTGGCGCGACGCGCGGGTCTTCGCCCGGGCCACGCCGGAACAGAAACTGGACATCGTCGGTGCCCGCCAGGCCGCCGGCGATGTGGTCGCGATGACCGGCGACGGTGTCAACGACGGCCCGGCACTGCGCCGCGCCGACATCGGCGTCGCCATGGGCCGGCGCGGCACCGAGGTCGCCCGCCAGGCGGCCGATCTGGTGCTGGCCGACGACGAGCTGGCCACCGTCGTGGCCGCCGCCGAAGAAGGACGGCGCGTCTACACGAACATCCGCCGCTTCCTCCTCTATGGACTGTCCGGCGGCAGCGCCGAGATCGCGGTCATGCTGGCCGGGCCGTTCGTCGGCCTGCCGCTGCCGCTGCTACCCGCCCAGATCCTCTGGATCAACCTGCTCACCCACGGCCTGCCCGGCGTGGCGCTGGGCAGCGAACCCGCCGACCCCGCCGCCATGCACCGGCCACCACGGCCACCGGAGCAGAGCGTGCTCGGCGCCGGCCTGTCGCAGCGCATCGCCCGGGTCGGCCTGGTCATCGCCGCGGTCACCCTCGGCGTCGCGGTCTGGGCACACGCCACCGGCCGCCCCTGGCAGAGCATGGCCTTCTTCACCCTCGGCACCACCCAACTCGCCGCCGCCCTCGGCTCCCGCGCCCGCCCCGGCACCTGGACCAACCCGCTCCTGCTCGCCGCCGTCGCCGCCGCCCTGCTGCTGCAGTTGGCCGGCATCTACCTCCCGCCGCTGCGCGAACTGCTCAACACCCAACCACTCGCTGTAGCTGACCTGGCCATCGTCTGCGCCCTGGCCACCCTCGGCTACGCCGCCATCCGCCTCGACCGCATCCTGCACCCCAGCAAGCACACCCACTGGCCACCCGGAACAGGCGGGGAAGAGGCGCCACCGACCCATCCGGCCTGACCAGCGACCCGTACCTCCTCCCCGTGGCCCGGCGAGCGGGACCGCCGGCGGGTCGACGTGGCGCCGAGCCGCGGCGCAGTTCCCAGGACGTCGGACTGTCGCATCGGTGCCTCACTGCTCTGTCCGGCGGGCCGCCGGGGCGGGAGAGTCGGAGGCGGCGTTGTCGCATACGGCGACCGCCTTGGAGGCGAGTGTGGTGTATGGGCTTCCGAGTGGGGCTGCGGTTCCGGGGGTGCAGCCGTGGGCTCAGGTGCCGCAGGTCGTGCCGGCCAACCGGCCCATCAAGCCGGCCTGGTGGTGGTACCTGGTCGGCGCCGGTCTGTTCCTGGTCGGCGTCGCAAGCTTCGTGCTGCTGTTCCACAGCATGATGACCTTCCATGATCGCGGGGCGAAGGCGCCGGTGCCGGGCACCGCCCAGGTTCGGTTGGACGAGCCGGGCCAGTACGTGATCGCGTACGAGCCGAGCGTGCTGGTCGCGCCGGACGATGTCGGGACGGCGGCGCCGGCCGGGACGATCGGGATCGCGCTGAGCTCGATCGCGACCGGAGACGAGGTCGATCTGCGTGCGTCGGCGGCTGGGTTCACCTACACGTTCGGCGCGACCAGCGGCCGAGTGGTCGCCGAGTTCACCGTCGACCAGCCGGGTACCTACCTGGTCCGATCCGACCTCCCGGGCACCGCCGGTGCCGGTGACGACGGTGTCCTGGTGCTCGGCAAGAACCCGATACGCCACGCCACGGCGGAGACCACCACTGGCGCGTTCGGCCTCCTCAGCGGCAGCACGCTCCTGATCGTGCTGATCATCCGGCGTCACCTCGCTCGCCGCCGCAGCACCATGCACCGGTTCGGCTGACGGGAGGTGGCGACGATGCGCACCAAGTGGCTGCTGACCAGTGCGGCGACCGTACTGGCTACTGTCCTGCCGACCGCCGCGCCAGCACGAGCGGAGGCGGCGAGCGCGGGCGTTCCGGTGAGTGTCCGGGCGGTCGGCTATCGGCTGGTGGATCTGGGCACGCTCGGCGGCTGGTCCAGTACGGCGACGGCCGTGAACGATCGTGGCGAGGTGGTCGGCGCGAGCCAGACCGCCACCGGCGACTGGCACGCGTTCCGCTGGTCGGCCGGGGTGCTGACTGATCTCGGCGTCGCGGGCACCGCCATCGCGATCAACGCGGCTGGCCAGGTCCTCGGCACGGTCGGGTCCACGGAGGCGTTCCTCTGGTCCAACGGCGTGCTGACCAGGCTCGGCACGCTTGGCGGCGGTTACACGTACGTCAGCGGGCTGAATGATGCCGGCCAGGTCATCGGGGCCAGCGGCACCACCGACGGCGACGAGCACGCCTTCGTGTGGTCCCACGGCAGGATGATCGACATCGGTCCGCCCGGGTACCCAGCCAGCCGGACCACCGCGATCAACAACCGCGGCGAGGTCGTGGGCTACGCGATCGACCCGAAGGACAGCGCGCCGCAGATCGCTTTCCGCTGGCGGAACGGCGTGCTCACGACGACCAGCCCGCCGGACTGCGGGCAGCTCACGCCGGCGGTGATCAACGACCGCGGCGACGAGGTGGGCTGGGGCTTCCACAACGGCAGACCGTCCTGGTGCCTGCTGACGGCCGCCGGGACAGTCGTGACGGTGCCGTCCTACGGCAGCGGCATGGTTCCCGCGAGTCTCAACAGCCGCGGCCTGGCCGCCGTGACCAGTGGCAACGGCCTTGTTGACCTGCGGGCGGCCGTGCTGTCGGCGACCGGTGCGCGCCGCCTCGACACACCGCAGGGCTGGTCGACCATCGCGGTCGACATCAACGACCCCGGTCAGGTGACCGGCTACCACCTCTCCGGTGAGATCATCGGTGGTGACCGTACCGCCATGGCGTGGACGTCCGGTCGACCCACCCGACTGCCGATCGCAGGGTGGACCTCCTCCTGGCCAGCACAGATCAACAACCATGGCTGGATCGCCGGCACCGTCTACCGCTACGGGGCGACGCACGCGGTCGTCTGGGAACCGGTGTTCAGCACGCGGGTGGGGCTGCCGCCGCAACCGGCACCGCTGGGTGGTCGGGCGGCCTGAAAAGCGTGGGCTGGCCGACCTGCCGGCCGGCTGCGGCAACGAGCAAGTCCGCCGGGCGGTACCGGCTGACCGGCCGGCCCGACACGGAGCTGTTCGGCTACGCGGTCGGCCTGCAGTCGACCGCACGTCGCCGCCCATCCACGTCCGGCGGTCGGCCGGGAACCGGTACCTCTTGGGCAGCCACGCCGCCCTCCGCCACGCACACTGCCCGATCCCCGCCGCCTGCTGAGCTCCGTCCCGTCACCTGGACTCGACCGGCCGGACACCCATGCGTGGGCTTCCTGCTGGTTACGTCCGGCCCGTGGTTGTTGGGACGACCGGCACTGCCGACGGCGGCGCACCCCGGCCTAGCGTCGGGGGGTAGGGCGGCTGAGCCCCGGCCGGTGCGTAGGCGCCGGGTCGGCCGGTCGGCGAGAGGAGGTGCCGGCGATGACGATGGTGGAGTGCCCCGCGTGCCATCTGCGTTTCCACACGCAGACCGAGGTCGAATGGCACGCCCGCAACGAACACCGACGGCATCGTCACCACGATGTCGTGGAAGTCGGCGACGGGCCGGCCGAGCTCCCGCAGCCACCGCCGATTGCCGACGACCCCGACCTGCGGGAGGCCGGGTCGCCGCCTGTCGCGGCTGATACCTGAGATACCTGGAGGTGCCCATGAACCGGCCACCGCTCACTGCACTCGGACTGACGACGGGGAAGAAGGCCCGGCTGCACCGGATCCTGTTCGAGCACGGGCTGCGGAACGGGACCGCGATCTTCCTGCCCTACGACCAGGGCCTGGAGCACGGGCCGCGTGACTTCTTCGCCAACCCGGCCGCCAGCGACCCGAACTACGTGATCAAGCTCGGCGTCGAGGGCGGCTTCAACGGCATCGCCATCCAGATCGGATTGGCGGAGAAGTTCTACTGGGACTACGCCGGGCAGATCCCGCTCGTGCTCAAGCTGAACGGGAAGACCGAGATCCCGTCGGACGCCGAGGCGCTGTCCCCGGTCAACGCGACCGTGGCCGACGCGGTGCGGCTGGGTGCCGACGCCGTCGGATACACCCTCTACGTCGGCACACCGGCGCAGGAGCGGGACTTCGAGCAGTACCGCCGGGTCCGTGAGGACGCGCACCGCCTCGGCATGCCGCTGATCGTGTGGGCCTACCCCCGCGGCGCGGCCATCGAGGCCAAGGGCGGCAAGGACTCCTTCTATGCGGTCGACTACGCCGCCCGGACCGCCAGCGAACTGGGTGCCGACGTGGTCAAGGTGAACTTCCCGCACCCGGAGAAGCGCACCGCGGTCAAGCCGCCCTACGACGGCGAGTACTCCTCCCAGACCGCGATCGACGGCGTCGTCCGGTCGGCGAACCGGACGCTGGTCCTGGTCTCCGGCGGTGCGAAGGCCGGCGACGAGGCGGTGCTGGAGAAGGCCCGTGAGTCGATGGAGGCCGGTGCGACCGGGCTGATCTTCGGCCGCAACATCTGGCAGCGCGGCCACGACGAGTCCCTCCGGTTCGTGGGCCGGCTCAGGGAGATCCTCGCCAAGTACCCGACCCCGTAGCGGGTGCGTCCGGCCGGCCGCGTGGCCGGCCGGACAGGTGGGGCTGCGCAGGACATTCAGCCCTAGCGGCGGCCAGGGGCCGAAGGCTGGAGTGGATGGGGCGCCGTCGCGATCGCATGGCTACTGGCGGCGGCGTAGGAGGGTTGCTCTGGTGATCACTCCGTCTATTGTGGACTCTCTCGGCTGCTGGCGTCGCCGCGGGCTCGGCAGAACCGGTCCGGCCGCGGCTGGCGCCCTCGGGCCTGGCGGGTCTGACCGATGACGGTCGGCCGGCTGGACCGCTCGGGACCGGTCGTGGCTGTGCCGCTGCGGTCCGGCGATCGCGACCGCCCAGGTGACGGTGTTGGCCCGGGTGGGTCGGTGCAGGCCGACGGCCGGGACGAGGCGTTCGCGGCGGTGGGTTCCTCGCCGCGTGGGTTGCCGTCTGCCGAGGCAGCTGCGCGGCTGCAGGCCGTCGGGTCGCAACGAGCTGCCGCGGCCGCCGCGCAGGTCACCGCTTCGGCGGCTGCTGGCTCAGTTCCGGGACCTGTTCGCGGTGACCCTGCTGGTGGCCGCCGGCATCACTACCCTTGCCTACCTACTGGAGAATCCGCACCGCCCCCCGCCCCGACTACCGCCTGCAGCCCGGCGACACCATCCTCGTAGTCACCAACACCGCCACCGAACAGGACATCCACAACGCATTTCAACAGCCTGGCGGCGCGGCCCGGTGAGCCCCGACACGCCAACCGGCGGCATGAGGAACGAGGTCCCGGCACGGCGGGACGTTGGACGGTTCTGGGAACGCGTCGGGTCGGTCAAGCTCAAAGGTGACGGGTGCGCGCGGCGGCCCAAGCGGACACCGTGACGCGCGTGGCGTCACTGGAGTGGCAATGGCCAGGAAGACGATCCTGATGATCCTGCTGATACCGCTGGTGATCGCCATGGCCAGCAAAGATCCGGGCGGCGCTGCGGCGGGCACGGCGAACCTCGTCCGGATGGGCGCCCAGTTGCTCGGCCACGCCGCCGACGCGGCCAATCAGTTCCTGGCGGCTGTCAAGGGCTGACGGCGCCGGCGGGTCCGTCGCGGGAGGTGGACGATGAACGAGGTGCGGAACGTCCTGGTGGGTGTGGACGGTTCGGAGGCGAGCCTGCGTGCGGCGGAGTGGGCTGCGACGGAGTCGGCCGCCCGGTTGGTGGACCTGACGGTGTGCTGTGTGGCCGCGGAAGGGCCACTGGAGAAGGCGCTGGTGTGGGAGCCGGACTTCACCCGGGATCGCGCCGACCATGTCGTGGCCGAGGCGGTCGCGCGGGCCCGCCGCGCCGCCCCGGGTGCGCCGGTCACCGGCGAGGTCGCGGTCGGATCGACCAGCGAACAACTGCTGGCGCACGCGGCGCGGTACGGGTTGCTCGTCGTCGGTTCCCGTGGGCTGGGGGCGTTCACCGGGCTGCTGGTGGGGTCGGTCAGCGAGCAGGTCGCGGAGCACGCATCCTGCCCGGTGGTTGTCGTGCGGGGGGAGACGGCCAACCGGAGGTTGCCGGTGCTGCTCGGGGTGGACGGGTCGGCCGCCAATGAGCCGGCGATCGAGTTCGCCTTCGCCACCGCGGACCGCAACCGGGTACCGCTGGTCGCGCTGGCCGCGGTGGCGCCGATCTACATCGCACCGCCGATTGGCTACCCGACATTGCCGGTGCCGGACACCCACGACCTGCATGCGGTCGCGGCCACGAGGCTCGCCGACGCGTTGCGGCCGTGGGCGGAGAAATATCCGGCCGTCGTCGTCGAGCAGCGGCCGGTCGTTGGTCGGGCGGCACCGGAGCTGATTCGGGCGACCGCGTCCTGCAGCCTGCTGGTGGTCGGTTCCCGCGGTCACGGTCAGCTCGCCGGACTGCTGCTCGGTTCGATCAGCCGGCATGTTCTGCGGCACTCCAACTGCCCGGTCGCCGTCGTCCACAGCTGACCACCGCCCCAGCGGGCGAGTGGTGTCGGCGCTGCGAGGCGGTCGCGGTGCCGGCACCCGCGCCGACCGGACGCCGATGCCGTAGCCCTGGTGTGGTCAATGGCCGGCAGCGCGCTCCGGTGGAGTCCGTTGTGGATCGTCCGGTGCGCTGCCGGAGTTCGCCCGGGGGAGTGCAATGGTGCCGGCGGCCCACCGGAGTCTTGCGGCTTCGACGCGTTCCTGTTCGTCCAGTTCCAGCCGGATGGTCGCGGCGGCCGCCCGGAGCCGCGGGAGCCTCCGGTCCTCAATCCCGTGCAGGCGCAGGCGGGTGACCGCGATCTCGGTGTCGATGCGGTGCGCCGCGGCGGTGGCGGCCGCGTGCTGGACGGCGGCGTCGACCGCCCGCCGGGTGGCCTCCGCCGCGGCCACCAGCGCGGTGCTACCCGGGCTCGGTGCGCTCGACGCGGGTTCCGGCAGCGCGACTGCCGCGGCCGACGGGTAGCGCACGCCCATGGTGGTGCGCCAGGTCACCGTCACGGTGGCGGTCGTACCGTCGGCGGCCAGCCGTAGGCCGCGGCGGTGGCCGAGCAGTGTGGCGCGCAGCAGCCACTGGTCGGTGTCGGCGCAGGCGCGCTGCCACCGCCCACCGGTCTGCTCGGCGAGCAGCGCGAACCGGTCCCGTTCCCGGCGCAGCATGGCGAGGCGCCATACCGGCACGGCAGAGCCCAACGTCATCGCGCCGCCGGCTGAGGGCACGTGCTCGGGCCGCGCCGCGTATTCATGCCCAGCCTCATGGCCGGCTCGCTCACGGGTTGACGCCGGCGGGAGCGCCGACGGCGGGCCGTACACTGGGGTCCTGTCTACAGCTGACCGCTCGCTGCCGCCCGTCGGACGGGTGCCTGGTGCGGGTGAGCGTGGCAGAGGGGGAGGCTTGCGGCGGTTTCTCGGGTTGGCCCGCGGGCTGGGTTCGAACCGCTGGCTTCGGGCCGCGGCGCTGGTGCTGGCGGCGGGTGTCTCGCTGTGGAGCGTGCGTCGGCTGCCCGATGCTTCGCCACTTCCGGCGCTGGTCGGGCTGGCGCCGTGGGTCATCGGCAAGTACATGTTGTGCCCGCTGCGTTGGCACGCGTTGTCGGTGAGCGGCCAGCAGCGGCGCTGGCACATCCGCGCCTATGCCGAGAGCGAGCTGCTGGGTCTCATGTCGCCGGGGCATGCGGGGGCCGACCTGTGGCGGGTGCACCGACTGAACCGGGCCGGAATGCTCCGCACGGCGGCCGGCGCCGAGGTGGCCCTCGACCGGCTGGTCGGCGCTGCCGGGCTGGCTCTGGCCGTGGCGATCGCCGGGGCGACGCTGCCGGTGCGGGTGCTGGTCGCACTGGCCGGGGTCGCGGCGGTGGTGTCGGCGCTGGGCCTGGTGTTGCGCTGGCGCCGGCCGGCCCTGTTCGCTCTGCGTCCGCTGCCGGGGCCGGGGCCGTTGGCGTACGGGCTCCTGCTGTCCGTCGGCTACCAGGCCACCATCGTCTGCCTGCTGCTCGGCGCGGTGACCGCGGTCGGCCACCCGATCAACCCACTGCCGCTGGCTGCTGTGTTCGGCGCCAGTCAGGTTGCCGGGATCGTACCGGGTGTGCACGGCGCCAGCCCGCGGGACGGCGCGCTGGTAGTGGGTCTCGCGGCGCTGGGCTTGTCCTGGGCCGCCGCGCTCGGCGCGGTCGCGCTTGCCACTGTGCTCGCCTGGGTTCCGGCTCTGCTGCTCGGCGGCGGCAGCTTCGCCGTCCGGCGGCTCCGGCGACCAGACCGGGCAGTCAGGGTCCTTCGTCCTGACCTTGGTGAGGGCGGTCCATAGTGGATCGCCGTCGGGTCGGCCAGCCTGGATACGGCTGCTGCGTAGGGATGTGAGGCGAGGTGTGCGGTGGCGGTAGCGGTTGGAGTCAGGCACCACCCGGATCTGGCAGCGGCGCGCACGATCCTGGTCGATGCCGCCATCGTTCTCTCCGGCGTGCTGGTCTACTTCGGTGTGCGCGGCCTGACCGAGGCCGACCCCGACCAGGCCCGCCGCAACGCCGCCATGCTGGTACGCCTGGAGCAGGCGACCGGCATTGCCTGGGAACGCGCCCTGCAGCACCTGCTCGCCGGCTCCCGGCCGCTGATGACCGCGATGAACTGGATCTACATCTGGGGCCACTGGCCGGCCATCGCCGTCACGCTCGGCTGGTTGGCCTGCCGACACTCGGACGTCTACCTGCGGACCCGCAACGCGATGCTGATCTCCGGAGCCATCGGACTGGTGATCTTCGCGGTGTTCCCGGTGGCACCGCCACGATTGGCCGGCCTCGGCCTGGTCGACACCGTCACCGCATACTCCCGGTCCTACCGGGTCCTGCAGCCGCCAGGTCTGGTCAACCAGTACGCGGCGATGCCGAGTCTGCACGTCGGCTGGGACCTGCTGATGGGGCTGGCCATCGTCACCGCCGCCCGCCGCCGCACCGTGCGCTGCATCGGCGCGCTGCTGCCGGCCGCGATGATCGCTGCCGTGATCCTCACGGCCAACCACTACATCATCGACGCGGTCGCCGGAGTGGTCCTGGTCCTGACCAGCAGCCTGCTGGCCGACCGGCAACTCCGCCGCGGTCGCCGCCGCCGGCCGGCGTCAGGTCACCGGTTCCCGGCCACGGCCCGGCCAAGGGCTTCGGACCCACCGCCGGACCGCTCACCGGCGAGGCCTGGGAGACCCATCGCGGTTCCCGCCTCGGAGGGCTCCGGGGCGGTCCGATGGTCGGACAGCAGGCGAAGCGTCGGACAGCAGGGGGGCGGGGATGACCGGCCCCGGCCGCAGGCGGCCGATGCTGGCGGTGGCGCACCGCGCCGCGAACAGCCGCACCGATCTGCGCGCGGCCCTCGACGCCGGAGTCGACCTGGTCGAGGCCGACGTCCATACGTTCCGGGGCGGCCTGGAGATACGGCACCTCAAGACGCTCGGCCCACGGCTGCTATGGGACCGGTGGGAGCTCCGCCGACGCCGTGACCTGATCCTGCCCACCCTGCGCGAACTGCTCGCCGAACCAGGCTGCGCGCCGCGGCTGATGCTCGATCTCAAGGGTGTCCATCCCACGCTGGCGCCTGCCCTGGCCGCGACCCTGCGGGAGTCCATGCCGGGCGTACCCGTCACGATCTGCACGCAACATTGGTGGATGCTGGACACGTTCGCCGCGGAGCCGCAGGTACGGCTGATCCTCTCCGCCGGAAGCCGGCATGGGCTGCACCGGCTGCGTCGGCGGCTGTCGCAGCGTCCGGCCTACGGCGTCGCGGTCCATCAGCGGCTGCTCACCGCGGCCATTGTCGACGAACTACGCAGTGCTGCCCCGGTGGTGCTGACCTGGCCAGTCGACACCCCCGAGGCGCTGGCCGACGCTCGGTGGCTCGGCGTCACCGGCGTGATCAGCAAGGACCTCAGGCTGCTGGCCGGCGTTCTGTCCGACCGCTGACGGGCGCGGTGCGCAGGCGGGCCCGGCCCGCTCCTGCCGGGGCGTCGGCATCGGGGGGCGACTACGACTACCGTCGGGGCCGGCCATCTGTCCTGCCGCGTCGTCGTCCGGATGCGGCGGGGCTGCCCGCCTCAGGCGCGGAGCTGAGCGGGTTTCGCGGTGATCGTTTCGATGTCCGTGATCGCGGCATGAAGGAGCTGGTGTGCCAGGTCGGACAGCGCCCGCGCGGCAGCCAGCTCGTCGCCGACCTCGGGGACAGCCGGGTCGCGCGGGTTCCGTCGGGCGCTGCCGTGCCCGTGCAGCCGTTCGGTGTCGTCGGTGTGCAGGACGGCGGCGGCCTTGGTGAGGTCGCCCTCCTCGAAGAGGGAGATGCTGACCGTCCAGCGCGTTGTGTGCATCATGGCTGCCTCCGAAAAGGACCTGCGGCTGGTGCCAAGCAAGGGTCGGTAGTGCCGGTCGACCGGACGGCTCGACCGGACGGTCGAGCCGTCCGGCGGGAGCGGTCAGCGGCTGATCGCGACCTTGAGTGCGCCGGTGTCAGCGGCGCGGCCGAACACGTCGTAGGCGGTGAGGAACTCGTCGAAGCCGAACCGGTGGGTGACGAACCGGGCGGCGTCGATGTGACGGGCCGCCACCAGCGGCGTGGAGTGGGTGTCGACCAGCCCGGTCGTGATGGTCACGTTCTTGATCCAGAGGTCTTCCAGGTGCAGGGTCGCGGGGCGGCCGTGCACGCCGACGTTGGCGACGTGCCCGCCGGGCGCACCAGCCGGGTGCACAGCTCGAACGTCTCCGGGATACCGACCGCTTCGATCGTCACATCGGCGCCGAGGCCGTCGGTCAGCTCCATGACCCGGGCGACCGGATCGTCGGTGCCGCTGTTGACGACGATGTCCGCGCCGAACTGCTTGGCCGCCTCGAGCCGGCTGCCAGCCAGGTCGATGGCCACCACGTGACTGGGGGAATGCAGCTTCGCGCCGAGGATGGCGGCCAGCCCGATCGGGCCGGACCCGACGATCGCCACCGTGTCCCCGGGCCGCACGGCGCCGTTGAGCACGCCGACCTCGTAGCCGGTCGGCAGGATGTCGGCGAGCATGAGGACCTCTTCGTCGCTCACGCCGGCCGGCACCGGGTAGGTGGAGTTGTCCGCGAACGGAACCCGGACGTACTCCGCCTGGGTGCCGTCGATGCGGTGGCCGAGGATCCAGCTGCCACCGCCGAGGCACTGCCCGTACATCCGGTCGCGGCAGTAGCGGCAGCGGCCGCAGGCGGTGATGCAAAAGACAAGCACCCGGTCGCCGACAGCGACGTTCCGCACACCCGTACCGATCTCGGTCACCGTGCCGACCGCTTCGTGGCCGAGGATTCGACCGTCCGTCACGGCCGGGACGTCGCCTTTGAGGATGTGCAGATCGGTGCCGCAGATCGTCACCGCGCCCACCCGCACGACCGCGTCGGTGTCCGCGACGATCTTCGCGTCCGGCACCTCGTCCCAGCTCTTGCTGCCTGGCCCGTGATAGACAAGCGCGCGCATGATCGACCGCCTCCGAGAGTGGCATGGCGTTCTTACACCCCGACCCTGCGTTCGCCGCGCTTTCGCAGGAAGCGGCGGAAGTCCGATGCAGGGCCGCAACAGCCAGCCAACTGTCCACAGTGGACAGAAGTGCGAGCGGACCGGCAGGCGGGCAGTGAGCCGTGCCCGGCTCCTGCTCCACGCACCCCCTGGTGCCCGGTCCACACCGGACGTTAGGTCTTCAGCGGACTGCTGTTCGGCGCCTGTGACAGGCCTTTCGTCCAGTTCCGTCGCAGCACTGCGTGGCTAGCGTTGAAGCGGTAGGAGGAGTTGCTTTGTTGGCGGCGGAGGCGCCGCCGCGCCCGGCCTGCCGCGATCAAGCAACCCCACGGACTGCTGTCCTGAGAGGGGTTGTCATGAGCGTGCGAGAAAGTTCGCAGCGCGAGCTGGCGCCGGGAGAGGGGCCGGGGCGGCCGGGCCGGCTGCGCCGGGTCGTCGCGATCGTCGCCAGCGTGGTGCTGGTGACGGCCGGCCTCGTGGGCGGTGGCTGGTGGGCGGGGCACTGCGGCGACCAGCAGCCGGTGGCCGGTCCGCCCACCGTCCCGGCTACCAGCGCACCGACCGGCGTGCCGACGGCGTCGGGCAGCCAGCCCGGCACGGTGGTGACCTCGCCGGCAACCGCCACCACGGCGCCGGGGACGGCACCCGTGCCGGTGGGGTCCTGGCGCCTGCTCCCGGCCGCGCCGGTGCCGGGTGGGTCGTACGCCAGCGTGTGGACCGGTCGGGAGTTGCTGATCCACAGTCCGTACAGCGGTCACGGCGCTTCGCGCTACGCCCAGTGCGCGCCGCGAGGCTGCTCGATCATCGCCGCACTCGCTGGGCGGCCGCGCGGCGAGTCGGGGCCACGCCGAGCGGCCGCGTGTATCACCCGCCTCAGCCGGCGGGCTTGTGCTGCCGGACGATCACCAGCGGGCACGTCGCATGGTGCGCGCAGTGCTGGCTGACCGAGCCGAGCAGCATGTCGGTGAACGTGCCGTGGCCGCTGGCGCCGACCACCAGCATCTCCGCCCCGCGGGACGCCTCGACGAGTACCGACGCCGGGTGCCCGCGGTGCACCTCGGCCACCAGCCGGGCCGGCGGGTCGGCACCGAAGGCGTCGTCGACCGCGGTGGCCAGCGTCTCGCTGGTGCGGTCGCGCAGGTCGGCGTCGATGACGACCGGGTAAGGGTAGGTCGGGACCAGTTCCCAGGCCGCGATCGCGCGTAGCTCCGCGCCGGTCAGTTGGGCTTGCCGGGCGGCCCAGCGCAGCGCGTCCTTGCTCGCGTCCGAACCGTCGACCCCGACGACGATGTACGGCCGGTTGCTGGTGCCGGTCATTCGGATCATCTCCCTTCGGGAGTTCCGCTCGCTTGACGAGCGTTCAGTCACGAGCGTCGCGCCGAGCGCCGTGCGGGCTCCAGAGAAGAACGGCGGATCGGCGAAGTACCAAGGTCCTGCCGGGCGGAGCACGCGGCCGACGTTCGGCACTGTGCCCAGGGCTCCTCCGCCAGGAAGTGTGGGAGTAGTCGATCGAGCAAGGAGGTGGTCGTCGTGACAGCGCCGAGTGGCTATCCGGTGCGAGTCGAGGGAGTGCTCGACCGGCCGCTATCGCGGTGGCTCTGGCTGGTGAAGTGGTTGCTGGCCATCCCGCACTATCTGGTGCTGGCGCTGCTGTGGGTGGCGTTCGTGATCCTCAGTGCGGTGGCGCTGGTGGCGATCGAGATCACCGGGGAGTACCCGCGGTCGATCTTCGAGTTCAACGTCGGCGTGCTGCGCTGGACCTGGCGGGTGCAGTACTACACGTACGGGGCGCTGGCCACGGACCGGTACCCGCCGTTCACGCTGGCCGATGTCCCCGATTATCCCGCCCGCCTCGACGTGACCTACCCGGGTCGGCTGTCCCGCGGGCTGGCGCTGGTCAAGTGGTGGCTGCTGGCCATCCCGCACTACCTGATCATCGGGGTGATGGCCGGCGGAGCCTGGGGTGTCTGGCATGCCGGCGGGCTGATCGGGCTGCTCGTCCTCGTGGCCGCCGGCTTCCTGGTGTTCACCGGCCGCTACCCACAACCGGTCTACGACTTCCTGCTCGGCCTGAACCGCTGGGTGCTGCGCGTCGTCGCGTACGCCGCGCTGATGACCGACGAGTATCCACCGTTCCGGCTCGACCTCGGTGGCCGCGAACCGGGGGCCGGTGCCGGTCCGCGGAGCCCGCTCGTGCCCGCCGGTCGTCCCGCGCCCGGGCGGGAGGCCGGGGCATGACCGCCGGCCAGGCCATGACCCCGGACAGCGGCCGCGAACCGGTGCGGGTGGTCGTCGGCGTGGACGGCAGTAACCGGTCGGTTGCCGTCCTGCGTTGGGCGGCGTACGAGGCGCTGCGACTCGACGCGATGCTGGTCGTCGTGCATGCCTACGGATCGCGGGTCAGCCGGGCGCCGTACGCGCCGTCGCACATCTCGCTCGCCCCTGGCAGCGCCGCCGCCCGCGCGATCCGCCGGCTGGAGGACTGCATCTACGCCGCGTTCGACGGCCATCCACCCGTGCCCGTGCACACCATCTGCGACAACCGGCAGCCGGTCGCGGCGCTGCTGGACTATGCGAAGGGCGCGGTCATGCTGGTGCTCGGCGGTTGCGGCACAGCTTCGGGGCCCACCACCCGTGACTGCCTGCGCACCGCTCGCTGCCCGGTGGTTTTGCTGCCCGCTGCCGCCACGGCCGGTGACGTCCCGGCAGACGCCGGCGGACGGCGGTGACGGCGACTGCCCTGCCGCGGGCGGACCGGCGTTGACGGCCGGCCCGTGCTGGCCTGTCGGGACGACCAAAGGTGCGGCGGGCGGGACCTTGGTCACCGGTCCACCGGACGGCGGTCTGGCTACGTTCATGGCGGATGACGAGGAGGCGGTCATGGTGATCGACGGTGTGGCGGGTAGCGGGACTGCTGAGCAGATCAGTGTCGAAGACGTCGCGGCCGCCGTGGGGTTGGCGGTGCGGGCGCCGTCGATCCACAACACGCAGCCGTGGCGGTGGGTCTACGGTCCGCGCGGCCTGGAGTTGTACGCCGATCGCGACCGGCAGCTGCCGGTGGTCGATCCGGATGGTCGGGCGTTGCTGGTGTCTTGTGGTGCGGCGCTCTACCTGGCGCAGTTGGGCCTGGCCGGTCGTGGCTGGCGGGTCGCGGTGTCGCGTTTCCCGGACCCGGATCAGCCGGATCTGCTGGCCCGCCTGGTGCCGATCGAGCTGTGCCCGGTGGACGAGGAGGTGCGGCTGCTGGTGGCCGCGGCGCAGCGGCGGCGTACCGAGCGGCGGCCGTTCCGGCCAGACCCGGTGCCGGCGACCCTGCTGGACGATCTGGTCCGGCAGTCCGAAAAGGATGGTGTGTACGCCCACGTGGTGAGCCGGCCCGACGAGCGGCTCGACCTGGCCGTCGTCATGTCGTGGGCCGACCAGCTGGAAATCGACGACGACGGGTACCGGGCGGAGTTGGCCCGCTGGGTGCGTCCGAGCCTGCTGCACAAGGATGACGGTGTGCCGGTCGCCGCCGTGCCTCGGATACTGGCGGGTCAGCAGCGGCACACCGACGTGCCGGTGCGGGACTTCGAGGTCGCCCGTCGCGGTGCCCTGCCGATCCCGGCCGACGTGGACGAGCCGGCGACCTGGATGGTGTTGTTCACCACCGGGGACGACGCGGCCGCGCGGCTGCGTGCCGGTGAGACGTACGCGCGGGTGTCGGTGCTGCTGGAACGGATGGGGCTGGCCAGCTCCGCCGCGACGCAGGCAGTGGATCTACCCGGTGTCCGCAGCCGTGTCCGTACGCTCATGCAGTGGGCCGACCACCCGCAGATGGTGCTGCGCATCGGCTGGGCCCCAACCGCGGCAGATGTCACGCCGACGCCGCGCCGGCCAGTCGCCGACGTATTCACGGTTGTCGACAGGTAGTGCGCAGCAGGCAGCCGTAGGCTCACCACCGGGGCGTACCGGAAGGGTCGAGGTAGTCATGGGAGACGGGACGATCCGGGTTTTTCTGCTCGACGACCACGAGGTCGTCCGGGAGGGCGTGGCCAGCCTGATCGCCAACCAGCCGGACATGACCGTGGTGGGCGAGGCCTCCACCGTCGCGGAGGCGCTCGCTCGGGGCCCGGCGGCCCGGCCGGATGTGGCGGTGCTGGACGTCGTCCTGCCCGACGGTGACGGGGTCACGGTCTGCCGGGAGCTGCGCTCGCAGCTTCCGGGTCTGAAGTGCCTGATGCTCACCTCGTTCGCCGATGATCAGGCGTTGTTCGACTCCATCATGGCCGGGGCGGCGGGCTACGTGCTCAAGCAGATCCGCGGCAGCGACCTGGTCGGCGCGGTCCGCGCGGTCGCGGCCGGGCAGTCGATGCTGGATCCGAAGGCGACCGCCCGGGTGCTGGAGCGGTTGCGGAACAACGCAAAGCGCGACGACGGCCCGCTGGCCGGGTTGAGCGAGCAGGAACGCACTGTCCTGGAGCTGATCGGCGAGGGGCTGACCAACCGGGAGATCGGCGAGCGGATGTTTCTGGCCGAGAAGACCGTGAAGAATTACGTGTCGCATCTGCTGGCCAAGCTCGGCATGCAACGCCGTACCCAGGCCGCGATCCTGGCCACCGAACTCCGCCAGCCAAATCAGCCGAACTCCCAAGACTCCAGATAGGACAGTCCAGATAGGACAGTCCACCCGGAACGGTCCGGTGTGGACGGCCGGCTGTGGAAGGGTTGAGGCGGTGCGCGGTGTCTAGGGGAGGGGGACTTCCCAGACGAGTTGAGTGCCGCCGTCGGGGGCGGGGTCCAGGTGCAGGGTGCCGCCGAGTTCGGTGGCTCGGCTGGTCATGTTGGCCAGGCCGCTGCGGCGGCCCGGTGGTGGTGGGCCGATGCCGTTGTCGCTGACCTCGATCCGCAGTGTCTCACCGGTGGAGCTGACGATCACCGACGCGGTGCTGGCCTCGGCGTGCCGTACCACGTTCGACACGGCCTCGCGGACGACCGCGATCGCGTGCTCGGCGATGTCGTCGGGGACCAGCGCGTCCACCGGCCCGTCGACCTGCATGCTCGGGCTCAGCCCGGTGCCGGAGGCGATCTGCTCCACCGCCGCCGCGATCCGCTGCCACAACCCCCGGTGTGCCTCGTCCGGCGCGGCCATCAGCGCGAAGATCGTCGCGCGGATCTCCCGGATCGTGTGATCCAGGTCGTCTACCGCGCGGTGCAGCTTGCCCTGCAGCTCGGCCGACCGGACCTGCGGCAGCACGCTGTCGAGCAGCATCCCGGTCGCGAACAGCCGCTGCACCACCCGGTCGTGCAGGTCCCGGGCGATCCGGTCTCGGTCGGAGTAGACCGCCAGCTGCTGCTGGGCGCGTTGCGCGTCGGCCAGTTGCAGGGCCAACGCCGCCTGCCCGGCGAACGCGGCGGTCAGCGGGACCGACTCCGGGCTGAACTCGTGCTCGCCGGGCAGGTTCAGCGCGATCAGCGTGCCCAGCGCGGTGTCCGGGCCGCCGAGCGGGACGAACAACGCCGGCCCGTACCCCGCCGCCGGCAGCGGACCCTTGGCCTGCGACCGCGCATCGGCAATCCGCTCGGCGACGCCGGCGCGGTAGACCCGGCCGGTGATGGTGCCGTCCACCGGCAACCGCATCCCGCGCAGCCGCTCGGCGTCGGCACCGGCGGCGACGGTGATCACCAGCGACTCGTCCGGCCGGTCCGGATCGGCCAGCGCGATCGCGGTGGCATGCGCACCCAGCAGCTCCCGGGCCCAGCCGGCGATGCGCGGCAGCACCTCCTCCGGGTCGGTACCCGACAGCAGCGCCGTGGTGATCTCGCCTGATGCCTCGAGCCACCGCTGCCGGCGGCGGGTCTCGTCGAACAGGCGGGCGTTCTCGATCGCCACGCCGGCCGCCGCGGCCAGCGCCTGGACCACCACCTCGTCGTCGTCGGTGAACTGCCCACCACGCTTCTCGGTCAGATACAGGTTGCCGAACACCTCGTCCCGGACCCGGATCGGTACGCCGAGGAACGACTGCATCGGCGGGTGGTTCGGTGGGAAACCGTACGAGTCGGGATGTGCCGAGATGTCCGTCAGCCGGATCGGCCGCGGGTCGCGGATCAGCGTGCCCAGCACACCTCGCCCGGACGGCAGCGGCCCGATCTTCTCCCGGGTCCGCTCGTCGATGCCGGTCACGATGAACTCGCGCAGCCGCTGGTCGTCGCCGATCACGCCCAACGCCACATACCGGGCATCGGCCAACCGCGCCGCCGCCACCACGATCTGCCGCAGGGTCGCGGGCAACTCCAACCCGGCACCGACCGCGACCACCGCGTCCAGCAGCCCGTGCAGCTGATCACGGCTGCCCACGATCTCCGCCAGCCGCTCCTGGACCTCCGACAGCAGCTCGTCCAGCCGCAACCCGGACAGCCGCAGCGCCGTCGCCGATATCAGCTCGCCGCTCGGCACCACGCCGGCAGGGTCGGCGCCAGCGGGCCCAGGTTCCCTCACAGGCTCGCCCACCGCCCACCCGTCCGTCCGACAGCCACCGGACGTTGATCGTGACACAGCCGCGTCGTGTCGGCACCGGCTGGCGTGTCACCGCTGGTCCTGCCATACCAGGAGAGTCGGTCCCTACGACGGGGACCATCGGCCCCGTCCGCCGGACTCCCGATGAGTCGACGCTGGGTTGGGTGCTGTCCGTTCGCGAAGCGTCGGACGGCAGGTCGTGACCGCTGGCCGGAGGTGGAAGGAGCCAACGATGTCAGAAACTGTGACAAGAGGACTGCTGGTCGGCGTGGACGGATCGGAACAGGGCCTCGCCGCCGTCGAGTGGGCCGCCGCCGAAGCCGCCGCTCGTAACTGCCGGCTGACCGTCTGTTATGTGAGCGATGTCGGTGCGCCCGTCGCGCTGCCGCTCACGCCCGAGCTGCTCACCAGCGTCGACCGGCACAGTGGCCGGATCCTCGCCGGCGGCCTGGCCAGGGCGAGCCGGGTCGCTCCCGACGTGAGCCTCGGCAGCTGCGTCGTCAACGGCGCACCGGCCGCGGCTTTGGCACAAGTGGGCAACGACGCCGACGAGATCGTGGTAGGGCACCGAGGGCTCGGCGGATTCGCCCATGTGCTGCTCGGTTCGGTCAGTGGGCAGGTTGCGGCGCACGCGTCCGTACCGGTCGTCGTCATCCGGCCGGCGACCAAGCCGGACGGGCCGGTGGTGGTGGGCATCGACAAGGCCGACGGGCACCACCCGTCGTTGCGGTACGCCTTCGAGCACGCGGCCCGCCACGGCGTCGGCGTCCAGGTCGTGCACGCGTTCCATGATCCCATCGCGGTGACCGGCCTCAGCTACGGCTTGCCTGAGGTGGACGACGGCCAGGTTCGGCAGGCCGCTGCCGACTTCGTCCGCGATGCCACCGCACCGTGGCGGATGCGCTTCCCGCGGTTGGATATCGAGGAGATCACGCTCGGCGGCGCGGCCGCGAACACGCTCGTGGAGTGCTCGCTGGGTGCGTCACTGCTGGTGGTGGGGCGCCGCGGTGTCGCCGGGCTGATGGGCCTGCTCCTGGGCTCGGTCGCGCAGTCGGTGATCCGGCACGCGCACTGCCCGGTGGCGGTCGTCGGCGGCACCGGCTCGCTGTAGGACGTTCGTCCCCGCCGCCGATGACGTCCAACTCTGCGCCAGGAACGGCCGGCGCGACAGGCTAGGGGTGTCAAACGGGGACCGACTCTCACGGATGGGAGACAAGGCTATGGCGATCACCTACCGGTCCGGGCGAGCCGGCGCCGGACGACCAACTGCCGCTACGGGATCGGCGCGTGCGTCGGTGGCCGCCGGGTACGTCCTGGCCGCACTGCGGATCGTGATCGGCTGGGTGTTCCTCTGGGCCTTCCTGGACAAACTGTTCGGACTGGGCCACGCCACCCCGTCGGCCAAGTCCTGGATCAACGGCGGCTCACCCACCAAAGGCTTCCTGTCCAGCTCCACCGGACCCTTCGCCAGCATGTACCACAACATGGCCGGCGACACCTGGGTCAACTGGCTGTTCATGCTGGGCCTGGCCGGCATCGGCACCGCCCTCATCCTCGGCATCGGCATGCGCATCGCCGCGGTCGCCGGCACCGTCATGTACCTGATGATGTTCGCGGTGGTCCTGCCGCCGGAGACCAACCCGGTCGTCGACGACCACATCATCGGCGCCTTGGCCATCATCGTCCTGACCCTCACCTCCGCCGGCGACACCCTCGGACTCGGCCGCTGGTGGAAGAACCTCCCCACCGTCCAACACAACCCCTGGCTCACCTGAACCAACCCCGACCCGCAGCGGGCCGGCCGGGATATCCCCGGCCGGCCCGCTGCGCGTCGGCCTGCCCGAGCGGTGCGGACCTCCGCCCGTAACGGGATCGGTTCACCCGCACGGTGGCGCTGCCCAGCTGGAGTCGACGCCGACCACGTGGACGGCCCGGTACGCCGACGGCATCCTCGAAGTCACGGTGCCGATCACGAAGGCGCCCGAAGCCCGCACGGTCCCCATTTCCCACGGCCAGTGCGCGCGATCGGCGTCTGGGAGCTGGTCCCGGCCCACCCGTACCCGGTGCCGCTGGACGGCGACCTGCGTGACTACGCCGCCAAGGCGCTGGACGCCGCGGTGAGGAGGTGTTCGGCGGCGCACCGCCGGCCCGGTTGATCACCGACGTCCACCGTGGGCACCGGCGCAGGTGCTGATCGAGGAGTCCCGTGACGCGGAGCTGCTGGTGCTCGGCGCGAGTGGCCACGGCGCGTTCACCGACATGCTGCTCGGCGCCGTCACCCAGCACTGCGCGCATCACACGGTCTGCCCGCTGGTCGTCGTCCGGCATCCGAAGCACAGCGCCTAGGCCACGATCACGTAGTGGATGCCCCGTGAGCGCCGGTCAGCCGTGGCGGCGCCGCAGCTCCGTGTCGATGTCCTGCTCCGTGATCGGCCGTCGGACGAACACGTCGTAGGCGTGCATCACCAGGCCGATGCCCCAGAGGGCGAGCACCCACGCCGGCCAGAAGTAGCCGCCGGAGATTGCCCACACGGCGACCAGGGCGCTGTTGACCACCACGTACGCGACCGTGTCAGTGCGGAGGTCCCGCCGGGCCTGCACCCGCCGACGCGCCTGCTCGCGCGCCTCCGCTGCCACACCGGCATCGTTCATCGTGTCCATCGTCGGCTCCTCCGAGCGGATCGGCCGGGATGCCGGCCCGGGTGCCGAAGCCCGGCCGATCCGCCGCATCCAGCGTCGCAAGGCGGCCCCATGCGGGCCAGTGGCCTACGTCCCGACCCGGCCTGCAACGGTCGTCGACAGGTCAGGCGAGCCGTGGATGGCGGCGATCGGGGCAGGCGGTCCTATCCGGCGGTGTGGTCGTGGTTGACGGCGCGCAAGGCTGCGGCGATGGTCTCGGGCAGCGGCTGGCCGGTGTCGAGCCGGGTTGCGTCGGGCCAATCTCCGGTGTGGGCGGCAAGCTGGTAATAGGCGTCCGTCTCCACATCCGGGCTGTCGGCGGCGTGCCCGCCCGGCGGTCGGCTGGCGATGCGGGTCAGTGCGAGGTCTGCGGTGGCGTGGCACTGCAGGACGATCAGGTCGGCTGCGCTGCGCCGGGCGAGGCGGGCGGCCGCGGCGCGGTGCATCGGTTCGGTCCAGGTCGCGTCGAGCAGCACGGACTGGCCGAGGCTCAGAAGTTCGGCAGCGCGGTCGAGCAGGGTGCTGTAGGTCGCTCCGGGCCATTCCGGACGGGCGCCGTTACGGCCCTGCCACCCGGTGGGGCGGCTGGCCGGAGCGGCGAGTTGGGCACGGATCAGGTCCGCACGGACGACCGGCCAGCCGTAGCGGCCGGACAGCGCCTCGGCGATCGTCGACTTGCCGGTGCCGGGTAGGCCGCCGACGAGCACGAGGCGGACCCGTCCGGCGGCCAGGTGCCGGTCGGCCATCTCCAGCAGCCGCGTTGCCTCAGCTGTGCCTCCGTCGGCGTCCTGGGTGCCGGCCTGGGCCGCTGGCGCGAGGGCGGCGGCGGCCCGGCCGACGGCTTGGCACGCGACGTACCAGTGCGCGAGCGAAGCCGGGTGGTCGGTGCCGGTAGCGTGCCGGTAGTCGTCGAGCAGGGCAGCCGCCTCGGCGGGTACGCCGAGCCGCTCGAGGTCCATCGCGAGGCAGGCGATGTCGGCGAGGACGTCGCCGTGCCGTAGTGCGTCGTTGTCGGCGCGGCCGAGGATTCGCGGGCCGTCAGGCAGGCAGAAGATGCTCGTAGCCACCAGGTCGCCGTGCCCGTCGACGATCGCACCGGACCGGATGCGCTGCTCCAGCAGCGGAACGCGGCCGACGAGGTACCGGTGGGCCCGGTCCCGGATCCGCGCCAGGAGCAGCGGATCGGGCTGGCCGGTGGGGTCGGTGGCCAGGGCGGCGAGGTACGCCTCCCACCGGGTGCGCAGCGATTCCGGCAGGCCGGCGCGGTCGATTGACGACGACCGGGCGCCGGTCACGTGCAGCGCGGCTACCCGCTCGGCGACCTGCCTGATGTCCTTGCGGATGTTCGCGCCAGCCGTGGCGAGGTCGGCCAGCCGCCGGCACGCGGGCAGGCGGCGCATCAGCACCGCGTGTTCGCAGGGGTGGCCGCCGGAGCCGGCGACGTCGAGGACATCGAGGTACACGTCGGGGGCCAGCCGCCGGTTGAGCTCGACCTCCCGCCGGCATGCGATCTGCCGCTGCGGCCGGCTGCTCAAGTCGTGCTGGCCGGCCCGGATCGGCTTCTTGACCTTGACGACCCGGTCCCCGACGAACAGCAGCCACGAGGCGGCCGTCTGCACCAAGCGGTCCTCGTCCGGCCGGTCCGCACTTGGCCCGTCAGGCACGTCGTCACCTCCATCAGCCGGTTGTCGCACAGCGTCACTCGGCGCCGGGCTCAGCGCCACGGTCGTTGGTCCTCGGTCAATGGGCAGACGGTCGTGCTTGCTCGCCCTGGCCGGCCAGGACCGTTGGCCCGCTTGGCTGGCCAGGTCAGCGGAGCCGGCGGACCAGCGGGTCGTGCCGCGGCTGGTGGCCCGGTTCGGTGGGCGCGCGCCGGATCTTGGCGTCGACCGCGAAGGCCCCGCCGGCTGCCGCTGACGGCGCAGGCAGGCCTGGGCCGCCGGGACGCTCAGCGGGCGATGGCGATCGGGCAGCGGCCATGCCGGAGCACGTGCTGGCTGACCGAGCCCAGCAGCAGGCCGGCGAAGCCGCCGTGGCCGCGCGGGCCGACGACGATCAGCGCGCTGCGCGCGGATTCCTGGATCAGCGCCGTCGCCGGGGCCTGGGTGAGGACCTGCCGGTGGACCGGCACATCCGGGTACTTCTGCTGCCAGGGTGCGGTGGCGTCGGCCAGCATTTCCTCGGCGGCGCGGGGCAGTACGGACGGCTCGCCGGGCCGCCCGGGGCGCTGCGGGGGTTCGGTGATCCGGTAGGCGTGTACGGCGACCAGCGAGCGGTGGTGGCGGTCGGCGTAGTCGAAGGCGAGTGCCAGCAGCGGCTCGTGGCCGCACCAGTCAAGGCCGACGGTGACCGGCGCCGCGGTGCTCGCGCCGGGGGCCGGCCGCTCGTGCACGACGACGACCGGGCAGGTCGCATGCGTGGCGACCTGTTGGCTGGTCGAGCCGAGCAGCAGCCCGCGGAACATCCCGCTGCCGCGGGAGCCGACGACGGCGATGCGGGCGTCGACGGTCTGGTCCAGCAGCGCGGCGGACGGTAGCCCCTGGCTGATCACTTCCGTGGACACCTGCAGGCCGGCGGCCGATGCCCGGGCGCGCCGGGCGGCGACCCGCACGATCCGCTCGCCGCGGGCGAACAGGTGGGTGAACGGCGCCTCGGTGCGGTCGCGGATCTGGATGCCGCCGGGGATCGCGTGGCAGATGACCAGCTCGCAGCCGGTCGAGACGGCCTCGGTCGCGGCCCAGTCGACGGCTGCCAGGCTAGCCGTCGAGCCGTCCACGCCCACCAGCACAACCCCTTCTTGGGCAGCCATTGTCGGCCTCCTTTGATACCGGCCAGCAGACAACGCGGTCCGCGCCTCACCCTGAGCCTCATGGTGGTCGGGCATCCCGACCACGGGCCTTGGTCCTGTCGCGGCGACCATCGGTCCTGACCTGCGCGTGCCACCGGGTGACCGGCGTCGGGTCGGCATCATCGACGACGGCCCGCCGCGGGCGGTCACCGGCGCCGACCTCGACCGGATGGACGACGCGGAGCTGCGCGACCTGCTGGCCGACCCGGTCCCGCTCGCAGCCGTTGGTCGATGAAGCCGCCGGTGGTGGCCCGCCACACCGCCGCCCTCACCGGCCGCGGTGCCACCTTGTGCCCGCCGGCGGAGTAGGCCGCCGGCGGGGCAGTCGATCACCAGCGCAGGATCGCCGCGACGCCGGCCGGCGCTAGCGCCTCGGCAGCGGCCCCACTCACCACGGTCACGTCGGCCCCGATGGCCAGCGCCCGCTCCACCATGCTCTCGGCCAGGTTCGGCTCGGCGATCAGCGCGTCGGCCGGGACGCCGGGCGGCACCTCGTCACCGGGCACCAGTCGTCCGTCGGGCGTACGGCTGCCGCGCCAGCACGCGGCGCCGTCCACGACCAACCGCGCCACCCGGCCGTCGGTGAGCGCGCCCAGGCAGTCACCCAGCCCATACGCGCCGTGCCCGCCGGCGAGGCCGGCGGCCCTGGCCCGCCGCGCCAACTCGAGCTGCGTCATGCGCCGGAACGCCACCAGGTTCGGCACCGCCTCGGCCACCACCCGGCCCGACGGCGCCGTGGACAGCAGGTGCGGCGAACGGGCCAGCAACAGCTTCGGAGCCTGGTCATGCAGACCGACCTCGAACGGCTCCGCGAGCCGCGGGTCCCCGGTGACCACCAGCAGGTTCCAGCCACGGCTCGCCGCCCGGCGGCCGACGCCGTGGGACACCTGCCGCATGAACCGCACCAGCAGAGCGAGCCGGTGACGCTCGGCCTGCTCCGGGTTGATCACCGCATGCCACCCCGACGTGCCCCTCCCAGCGCGCACCGCCGCGGTCGCCTGCCGATGGGTGGGCAGCGGCTGGAAGGGAAACGTGACCAGCGGCGCGAGCCCGGCGGGCGTCCACTCCGCCAGCCGTACACCCTGCCGGGAGAGCAGGGCGACCCCGACCGGCGCGCTCGCCTCGGCCACCGGCAACAGCGGCAGCAGGTACGCCGTGCGGCGGTAGACCGCCATCGGTGGCACCGGCAGCGGGAACGTCAGCAGCTGCGGCTGGCCGTGACCGACCGGCGCGAACAGCACCCGGCCGATGCCGCCGGTGCTGCTGTTGACGAGTGCCGACAGTTGCGGTTCCAGCGCCCGCAGCCGGTGCCGCACCGCGGCGGCGCGGCTGGGCTGCTCGGCCTCGGTGCGGCGCTGGAGTTCCGCCAACTGTGCGTACAGCAGCACGGCCGGCTGCGGGGTCTGCTCGGCTGCCAGGTCGACGGTGGCGTAGATCGACAGTATGCCGGCGTCATCGGTCAGCTCGGTGAGCCGACGCAGCATGCTCTGGTCCATGGTGCTCGCCCTTCCCCCGCGGCGAGACCCGGCACGCGGGCCAGAGTCGCGGGCAGCCGACGACGGGGCCGAGCCGGACCCGGCGCCGATCCCGTCCTGCCGGCCGGTCCGACCGGCACAGCACACTCTTCGGCCGTACCGGCGATCCCGCCAGTGGCGAACGTCCCACCATCCGACTTCTGTCCACAATGGACGATGGAGTGCGTCCGAGCTGCCGGCGCCGGGACGTTCGTCACCCGGTCCGCGCGGCCGACGGCTCTATCCGGACCGGTCCGGCGTGGACTGTCATGGAGTTGTAGCTATGCCGACCGGAAGGACGAGGCGTGAACGTCATGAAGCATTTCAGTGAAGCCCAGTCCCTGGGAGTCCTGGTCGGCCTCAAGGAACTCGATCGCGACCAGCGAGCGCTCGACTGGGCGGCCCGCCAGGCCGGCGCGACCGGTCGGGTGCTGACGATCTGCCATGTGCTGCCGGCCGACCCGGCGGACATGGTCATCCCGTCGGTGCTGCGGACGGCGCAGGCGGAGCGGGCCAGGGTCCTGGTCGAGCTGGCCACGATTCATGCCAGGCAGGTCAGCGAGGGTATCGCGATCGAGCGGCGGGTGGAGCGGGGGCCGGTGGCCGCCGTCCTGTTGTCCTATGCCGGCGGTGCCGACGAGGTCGCGCTCGGCGCTGGCGGTTCGCGGCGTGTGCGCCGTATCGGCACGGTCGCCGTGGACCTCGGCGCGCGTGCGCCGTGCCCGGTGACGGTCGTCCGCGGCGGCCGGCCGGACCGGCGGGTCGTGCTCGCCGGCGTCGCCGGGGCCGAGCACGACCGGTCCACCCTCGACTACGCCTTCGGGTACGCACAGGCGCACGGGCTGTCGGTGCAGGCGGTGCGCGCCTACCGGGTCGGGCCGCCCTCGCCGGTCGCGAGGTACCACCCCGGCCGGGATCCCCGGACGGCCGCGCAGGAGGCAATGCGGGAGACGCTGGCCGCCGTGGGGCCGTACGCGGTGAAGTACCCGGAGGTGTCGGTGAGCACCGCGATCGCCGCGGGCACTCCGGCCGACGTGCTCGTCGACGCGTCCGCCGGTGCCGAACTGCTGGTGGTCGGCGGTTCACACCGGCACGGCCTCGGTGGCCTGCTGGTCGGCTCGGTGGGCCAGCTGCTCATCGCCCGCAGCGCCTGTGCGGTGACCATCGCCCGCTAGCCGCGGCACGTTTCACGAACACAGCAGGAGGTTGGGCATGACCACCACCCCGCCCCGGCGGTGCCTCACCGTCGGCGAGCTGCGGTCGTTGCTGGCCGCCATCCCGTCCGATGTGCCGTTGCTGGTCGGCATCCGCGACCGGCACCACGTCAACACGTTGCTCGGCGACCTGGCCGTGCTCCGCGCCAGCATCATGCCGAGCGGCCCGTGCCGGGCGCTGGTCCTGGACGTCGACACGGTCAGCTAAGTCCCACCACCTCGGTTCCGCCGGAGGTCCTAGCGACCGCGCCCCAACCGTCGGGCCGGCGGCGCACCGCGACCATGGGCGCAGCCGGTCGGGACCAATGGCTCCATCCCGGCCGCCACGACCGCGCGACAGTAGAGGTGGCAGCTGCGGTAGCTCCACAGTGGACTCGAGGGGTGCGGGATGTCGAACGAGCAGGCTTGGGCCGGCTTCACCAGCGGGCGGTGGTGCGACCGGATCGACGTCCGGGATTTCATCCAGCACAACTACGTCCCGTACCGCGGTGACGCGAGCTTCCTCGCTGGACCGACCGACCGCACCCGGGCGTTGTGGGCAGGCCTGATCGAGCTGTTCGAGGTCGAGCGCGAGCGCGGGGTCCTGGATGTCGACGTGCACACCCCGTCCACGATCACCTCGCACCCGGCCGGGTACATCGACAAGGACCGCGAGCTGATCGTCGGGCTGCAGACCGACGCGCCGCTGCGCCGGGCGATCATGCCGAACGGCGGTTGGCGGATGGTCGAGACCAGCCTCGCCGCGTACGGGTACGAGCCCGACCCGGACGTCCGGGAGGTCTTCACCAAGTACCGGAAGACCCACAACGACGGGGTCTTCGACGCCTACACTCCGGCGATCCTGGCCGCCCGCCGGTCGCACCTGATCACCGGGCTGCCGGACGCCTACGGCCGCGGCCGGATCATCGGCGACTACCGGCGGGTACCGCTGTACGGGGTGGACGCGCTGCTGGCTGCCAAGCGGGCGGAGAAGGCCGCGCTGGACGACTGTCCGTCCACTTCGGACATCATCCGGGACCGTGAGGAGCTGGCCGAGCAGATCCGCGCGCTACGCGACCTCGCCGCGATGGCGGCCGACTACGGATACGACATCGCAGGCCCGGCGGCGACCGCGCGGGAGGCGGTGCAGTGGCTGTACTTCGGCTACCTCGCCGCGGTGAAGGACCAGAACGGCGCGGCGATGAGCCTGGGCCGCACGTCGACCTTCCTGGACGTGTACTTCAGCCGGGACCTGGCCGCCGGCCGGCTCACCGAGGAGCAGGCGCAGGAGCTGATCGACGACTTCGTGATCAAGCTCCGGATCGTGCGGTTCCTGCGTACGCCGGAATACGACGCACTCTTTTCTGGCGACCCGACCTGGGTGACCGAGTCCGTCGGCGGGATCGGTCTGGACGGCCGGCCGCTGGTCACCCGCACCTCGTTCCGCTACCTGCAGACCCTCTACAACCTGGGGCCGGCGCCCGAGCCGAACCTGACGGTGTTCTGGTCGCCGGAACTGCCGCCCGGGTTCAAGGAGTTCTGCGCCCGGGTGAGCATCGACACCTCGGCCATCCAGTACGAGTCGGACGAGCTGATACGGCCGCGGTACGGCGACGACACCGCGATCGCCTGCTGCGTGTCGGCGATGCGGGTGGGCAAGCAGATGCAGTTCTTCGGGGCCCGGGCGAACCTGGCCAAGGCGCTGCTGTACGCCCTCAACGGCGGCCGGGACGAGCTGACCGGCGTCCAGGTCATCCCGGGGCTCGAGCTGGTGTCCGGCGATGTGCTGGACTACGCCGACGTCCGGGCCCGGCTGGACACGGTGCTGGACTGGCTGGCCGACACCTACGTGGACGCGCTCAACGTGATCCACTACATGCACGACAAATACGCCTACGAGCGCCTGGAGATGGCGCTGCACGACTACGCCCCGGGTCGGACGCTGGCCTGCGGGTTGGCCGGGCTGAGCGTCGTCGCCGACTCGCTGTCGGCGATCCGGTACGCCACCGTGCGGCCGGTCCGTGACGAGACCGGCCTGATCGTCGACTTCACCACCACCGGCTCGTTCCCCTGCTACGGCAACGACGACGACCGGGCCGACGGGATCGCGGTGGACCTGGTGCGGTCGTTCATGACCAAGATCCGGCGCCGGCCGGCGTACCGGGATGCCACGCACACCCAGTCGGTCCTCACCATCACCAGCAACGTCGTCTACGGCAAGCACACCGGCAACACCCCGGACGGCCGGCGGGCCGGCGAGCCGTTCGCACCCGGCGCCAACCCGATGAACGGCCGGGACCGGCACGGCGTGGTCGCCGCCGCCCTGTCGGTTGCCAAGATCCCGTATGACCAGGCCCGCGACGGCATCTCGCTGACCCAGTCGATATCGCCGGCCGCGCTGGGCCGTACCCGGGTCGAGCAGGTGGCCAACCTGGTCGGCGTGCTGGACGGCTACATCGACGCCGGCGGCTTCCACCTGAACGTCAACGTGCTGAACCGGGCCACCCTCCTGGACGCGATGAAGCACCCGCAGCGGTACCCGCAACTGACCATCCGGGTGTCCGGCTACGCGGTCAACTTCGTCCGGCTCACCCGCGAGCAGCAGGACGACGTGGTGAACCGCACCTTCTACGAGCGGGTGTGACCGTGCGGTCGGCACAGTCCAGCCGGCCGGATCGCACCGAAGGCCACGGCGCGGCGGCGGTCGGCCGGGTGCACTCCTGGGACACCTCGATCGGCGTGGACGGGCCGGGCACCCGGTTCGTGCTGTTCACCGCCGGCTGCCCGCTGCGCTGCGGCTACTGCCACAACCCCGACACCTGGGCCGGCCGGTCCGGCCGGCTGATGACCGCCGGCGAGGTGCTCGCCAGGATCGACCGGCACGCCCGGTTCCTGCGGGTGGCCGGCGGCGGGGTGACCGTGTCCGGCGGCGAGCCGCTACTGCAGCCGGCGTTCACCGAGGCGGTGCTCGCGGGCAGCCGGGAGCGCGGCCTGCACACCGCCCTGGACACCGCGGGCTCCCTCGGCCATCGCGCCGGCGACGCCCTGCTGGCGGCCACCGATCTGGTGCTGCTGGACATCAAGAGCTGGGACCCGGCCATCTACCGGGCCGTCACCGGCGGCGAGGTGGCACCCACGCTGACCTTCGCCCGCCGGCTCGCCCGCCGCGGCCAGCCGGTCTGGATCCGGTTCGTGCTGGTGCCCGGCTGGACCGACGGCGTCGCGAACGTGGCTGGGCTGGCCCGGTTCTGCGCCGGGCTGGGCAACGTGGAACGGGTGGATGTGCTGCCGTTCCACTCCCTCGGCGCGGCCAAGTACGCCGCCCTCGGCCTGCCGTACCCGGCCGCGGGCGTTCGCCCGCCCGACGCCGACCTGCTGGCCCGGGTACGCGGCCAGTTCGCCGCCACCGGACTCACCGTCTGCTGAACACGACCCAGACCCCGGGGCGGGTAACCGGCACCCCCCGGGGTGGAACCGGGGCCTCGGGCCACCGACCCGGCTCACCGGACCGGCCGGCCGCCCGCGGGCCCGGGGCGGAGGCGGCAGCCGCCGCTGCGTGCTGAACACCGGTTGCTATACGACCGCGTGCGACGCGCCGGCCCGCTCGACCGTGCCGGTGATCAGCCCGCGATTGTTGATCTGCGCCGGCCAGGAGGAGGCCCACCAGGCGGTCGGCAGCCGAGTTCTTGATCCTCGCCCCAGTGGTCGGGGGCCTGCTGGAGCACCAACGCGCGGCTCTCGCCCGTGCGCACCTCGGCGACGAGGTGGTCGAGCACCTCGCGTTCGCTGCGCCTGTCCAGCAGCAGTGGGCGAACCCCCGGAGCGTGGGCGAGCCTGATCAGGGCTGGGAATCTCGGGGATCTCGGAGATCCTCGCCTGCGCCGGACCGTGGCCCCGTACTTTGCCAGCCGCCCGTACCCCGGCTGACAACCGGGATTGCCGCTGGCGCCAGCGCAGGGGCCTTGGTGCGGGCAACCTCCCGACCTGGAAGACCAGGCCGCTTAGAGACCGCCTCCAGGATCCGAGGGGATTGACATCTGAGGGGCGCGTGTTGGGTGCGGCGCGCCGATGGGGTCGAGTGGAGTTGTCGTCGGGAGGGGCCGTGTCGGGGTGACCGGTGTGGTGGTCAGGCGGCGGGGCCGAGTGGTCGGAGGGTGGCGAGGGCGCGGAGGGCGTCGGCGCGGGAGATGGGTTGGTCGTTGTCGAGTGCGGTGAGTTCGAGTTCAATCCATTCGCGGATGAGGGTGGAGGTGTGTACGCCGCGGGCGGCGGCTGCGGTCTTAAGTCGCTGGTCGAGGTCGAGGGGGAGCCGAAGCGACCGGACGACCATGACAGTGCTGGTGTCGGCTGGGGGTAGTAGGGGCGCGGGATCGTCGGTGAACTGCAGGCCGTCCAGGAACGGGTCAAGGTCCTCAGCCCGGTCGGGTAGGTCAGCCATGGTCTTCCTCCCATCGGTCGAACTCCGCGGTCTCGGCGGGGGTCGTGGTGCGGGCGCCGATGATCAGCCAGTCCCAGTCCTCGGTCTGGCGGACCACGACGATCAGCGGACGCCCGGTCCGGGTGCGGGCCCAGATGCTCAGCACGTGCACCCCGCCGGGGCTGACGGCTGGCCGTGGCCACCGCCGGTCGGCGCCGAGTGCTTGCAGGACTTCGTGGGGTTCCACGCCGCGTAGCGCGTCCAGTGCCCAGCCAGGCCACACGTACCCCACGTGCACATACTACGCGCGTAGTACTCGCTTGAGTTGGTTGGTGATGCCGGGCCGGCGGGGGATTGGTTGGCTTCAGGCCGTGTGTAGTGGTCGAACCGCCTCGACCGGCCCGCCGCGACGCGTCGGGAGTGACCCACGCACACCCGCCGGCATGGGTGCCGGGTGACTCCGACCCTGCTCAGGGTTGGTTTGCGGCGCGGCTGACGCTGGATGGGCCGGGCGGCCCCTCCGCGCGGTGGTCCGGGACCGGTCCGGGTTCCGGCGGACAGTGGAGGAGTCGAACATCGGAGTGGTCCGGGACCGGACCGCCGCCGGGGAAACGCGAGCGGAGCTGATGCCTGCTGTCCCGGAGGCTGCGGCTGCTTGTGTGCTGCTGAGGTGGGAGGCGGCTGGTTGCGGCGGCAGCCGCGGGTGTCGTGGCAACGCGGACCCGGGGTGGTCCGGGACCGGCGTCGGGTCGACGGCCAGCCGCGACCCGATCCGACGCGGTCCAGGCAACGGTCCAGCCTCCGGGCGCCGCGGATCACCTGGGGCGGACCAGCCGTGGGCCGGTCCGCGAGACCGGCTCGAGGGGCAGCCGGGGTTGTTCCCGGCGCGAGATTTCGATGGCGTCGGGAGGAAACCGGCTGGCAGCCGGGCGACAACGAAGGGGCAACGCCTCCGAGCAGTCTCAATGGCCAGGTGGAAGACACCGACCGAGGGCAACAGGAGGCAACGGCCACGCCCGCTGGCGGTGGGCGCCGCTGTCGCCGGGCTCACGGCTCACCGTGACCGGGATCTTGGCGCCATCACGCGGGGTCCGCAGGCGCCTGCGGACGGCGCCCCGGCTGTGCGCCACCGCCGCGTCGTCGACCGCCGTCTGTATCGCCGGTTGTCGCGACTGGACCGGTGTGGACACGTAGTGCAGCCCAGGCGGCCGAGCATCAGACCTGCCACCAGCGTCGCTGTCCACAAAGGACAAACGGGAGAGAACGGCTGATGCCGATCGTAGGTGCGGCACTGTCCAGCGGTGACAACTCCCGCCCACCGACCCGCCGTCCATTCCCGACGCGTCGATGCCGCCAGAGCGCCACAACAAGCCGCACAGGTGTCGGTGAACCCGCCATGCCCGGACAGCCAGGACACCACGTGTGCGCCGGCGCCCGCCGCCGCGGGCTCACCGACCAGCAGGCCGCGCCTGCTCGCCGGCGGCCCGCACCACCTCTTGCATCCGGCCTCTCGCACCTCGACACCAGCCCAC